>Ga0208112_100040_pt1 | contig 280110 bp, 215 predicted proteins | sample HotLakConsoUCCLE_FD_184736 | JGI IMG/M metagenome (GOLD analysis project Ga0208112, IMG submission 184736) | Hypersaline microbial mat communities from Hot Lake, Washington, USA - Hot Lake Consortium UCC-LE (SPAdes) (version 2) ... | reverse complement strand
TACATGCGCGGATGTGGTATCTTTCCCACAACGTGAGATGATTGTATGTCTTCATATGCTCGACTCTTTGGTAGGAGAAAAGTCAGAAGCTACAAAACTTCATGTTTATCTGGGGGGCTAGCCCCCCAGATACTTTTTTCTCCCAGAATCGGGCACTTCAAATGTTAATTAGCCGGTCATTACGCTGCTAAATAGGACGCAAATACTTCACATCACTGAAAATCGGGTTGAATGACAAAAGAACATCAAATAGAAGAGAACTTAATCAAGCAACTCACCGAACTTAAGTACATTCATCGCCCCGACATCGTCGACAGAAGAACGCTTGAACTCAATTTTAAGGCGAAATTTGAAACCCTGAACCGGGTACAGCTCACCGACAGTGAATTCCTCCGCCTACGTGAGCAAATCATTGAGCCGGATGTATTCAAGGCATCCAAAAAACTACGCGAACAACAGTTTTTCCAGCGCGAGGACGGCACTCCCCTGCACTACACCCTGGTCAACAACAAGGACTGGTGCAAAAACGACTACGAAGTGGTGAGTCAGCTGCGCATGAACACCGAAAACAGCTCGCAACGCTACGATATCATCCTGCTGATTAACGGACTCCCCGTAGTGCAAATCGAACTGAAACGGCTGGACATCTCCCCTCGCAAGGCCATGCAGCAGATTGTCGACTATAAAAACGAACCGGGCAACGGCTACGGCAACTCCCTGATGTGTTACATGCAGTTGTTCATTGTCAGCAACCGGTCCAATACCATTTATTTCGCCAACAACCAAAAGCAGCACTTCCAATTCAATGCCGACGAGCAGTTCCTGCCCATTTACCACCTGGCCGACGAAAAGAACAAGAAGATCAAGCATCTAGAGGATTTCAGCGACCGCTTCCTGAAAAAATGCACGCTTGGTGAAATGATTAGCAAATACATGGTCCTGGTAGAAACCGAGCAGAAACTCCTGGTCATGCGACCGTATCAGATTTACGCCGTTAAAGCCATCGATGAGTGCGTGCGACAAAACCGAGGCAACGGATTCGTCTGGCACACCACCGGAAGCGGTAAAACCCTCACGTCTTTCAAAGCCTCTACCCTGCTCAAAGACAATCCGGATATCGACAAATGCTTGTTTGTGGTTGACCGAAAAGACCTCGACCGTCAGACCCGTGAGGAATTCAACAAGTTTCAGGAAGGCAGTGTGGAGGAGAACACCAACACGGAAGCCCTCGTTAAACGGCTCATTTCAACGGATTACGCCAACAAGGTCATCGTGACCACCATCCAAAAACTCGGACTCGCACTCGACGGCACCAACAAGCGCAACTACAAAGAGCGACTTGAGCCCCTGCGCGACAAACGCATGGTGTTCATCTTCGATGAGTGCCACCGCTCCCAATTCGGGGAAAACCACAAAGCCATTAAGGAGTTTTTCCCCAACGCCCAGCTCTTCGGCTTCACCGGAACCCCCATCTTCGACGAAAACTCCACTCAGAAAATCCGGGAAGATCAGTACGAGTCGTACAAGACCACCGAAAGCATTTTCGAAAAGCAGCTCCACGCCTACACCATCACCCACGCCATCGAGGACCGCAACGTCCTGAAATTCCATATCGATTATTTCAAAGGCGAGGGGTCCATACAAGCCAAGCCCGGAGAAGCGATTGCCCAGCAAGCCGTAGCCGAAGCCATTATCGCCAAGCACGACACCGCCACCAATCACCGCAAGTTCAATGCCGTATTGGCAACGGCATCCATCAATAACGCCATCGAATACTATCGCCTTTTCAAGGAAATTCAGAAGCAAAAGCAGGATGATAACCCCGACTACCTCCCGCTTAACATCGCCTGCGTGTTTTCTCCACCGGCTGAGGGAAACAAAGACATCCTCCAGATACTGGAAGATCTAGCCCAGGAAAAAGAAGACAACAAGCAGAATCCGGAGGAGAAGAAAGCGGCCTTGACGGAGATCATGTCGGACTACAATGCCCAATTCGGCACCAATCACGACATAAACAATTTCGATCTGTACTATCAGGATGTGCAGTCCCGCATCAAGAATCAGAAATACACCAACAAAGACCTCGCCCGTAAACACAAGATCGACATCACTATTGTGGTCGACATGCTGCTGACCGGATTCGACAGTAAATTCCTGAATACCCTCTACGTAGACAAAAACCTGAAATACCACGGACTGATTCAGGCTTTTTCGCGCACCAACCGCATGCTCAACGACACCAAGCCCTATGGCAACATTCTGGATTTTCGGTCCCAACAAGATGCGGTGAACAAAGCCATTACATTGTTTTCGGGTGAAGAAGGCGCGAAAGCCAAGGAAATCTGGATGGTGGATCCGGCTCCGGTGGTCATCGACAAGTACCACGAAGCCGTTTCGAAGCTGGGGGATTTCATGAAGGAGCAGAACCTGACCAACGAGCCGGCGGAGGTGTACAATCTCAAGGGGGATGCGGCCCGCATTGCGTTCGTGAAGAATTTCAAGGAAGTGCAGCGACTCAAAACCCAGCTCGACCAATACACCGATCTGAATGAAGAGCAGCAGCAGGCCATTGAGTCCATCCTGCCTAAAGAAACCCTGCAGGAATTCCGGAGCTCGTACCTGGAAACAGCCAAGCAATTGCGCACGATTCAGCAGAAAGAAGGCGACGATGCATCCGACGATATACAACAGCTCGATTTCGAGTTCGTTCTGTTTGCCTCTGCGGTGATTGATTACGATTATATCATGGGGTTGATTGCCGAGAGCACCCAGAAGAAGCCATCTAAGCAGAAAATGACCAAGGCACAGGTGATTAGCCTGCTCAAGTCCAACGCCAACCTGATGGACGAGGAAGAAGACCTCTCCGAATACATCGAGCAGGTGGATTGGAGTGTTGGTCAGACCGCTGATGAGCTGAAAAAGAATTACGAAACCTACAAAATCGATAAATACGACAAAGAACTGGCAGCTATCGCCAATAAACACGGCTTGCAAACGGCAGAGCTGAAAACCTTTGTTGAGTCGATTATGAATCGCAGAATTTTCGACGGGGAAAAGCTCACGGATTTATTAGCCCCATTGGAATTGAGCTGGAAAGAACGTCGAAATAAAGAACTGTCCCTGATGGAAGACCTGGTTCCTCAGTTGCACAAACTCGCCCAGGGACGCGAAATATCGGGATTGGCCGCTTATGAGTAACGTGAATTCAACCGTCTTGGCCAAATCAATAAAGACAACACGATGAGCAACGAAATTATATTATATCAGGCTGATGAAGTGCCGGAGCGAATCGAAGTCCGACTAGAAAATGAAACGGTTTGGCTTAATCGTCAGCAGATAGCCCTGCTATTTGGAAGGGATGTGAAAACCATTGGAAAGCATATCAACAATGTGTTTTCGGAAGGTGAACTATCGAAAGACGCAACTGTCGCAAATTTTGCGACAGTTCAAATCGAAGGTAGTAGAAAGATTGAACGGCAAATCGAATTTTACAATCTGGATGTTATTATATCAGTTGGCTACCGGGTGAAATCAAAGCAAGGAACCCAGTTCAGAATATGGGCAACCCATGTGCTGCGGGACTACCTGCTCAAAGGCTACGTGTTAAATCAGCGTATGAATCGAATTGAGGATAATATGGAGCACCTGACGAAGAAGGTGGATGCCATTGCCTTGAAGATACAGTCGACTGAAATCCCGAATCAGGGTGTGTTCTTTGACGGACAGGTATTTGATGCCTACGAACTGGCATCCAAAATCATCCGATCTGCACAGAAAAGCATCATACTGATCGATAACTACATCGATGAACGCACCCTTGTGCATCTAGCCAAGAAAAGTGAAGGCGTACAGGTTCGCATATTATCAAAGGCAATTCCGAAACAAACGTCATTGGATATCAGAAAAGCCAATGAGCAGTACGGCGGTTTCGCAGCAAAGGTCTTCTCCAAAAGTCACGACAGGTTTCTGATTATTGATGATGCAGAGGTCTATCACCTCGGGGCTTCGTTGAAAGATCTGGGTAAAAAGTGGTTCGCCTTCTCGAAAATGGACAAAAGCTCGGTGGGAAGCATCCTTCAAGCGATTGGGAGTAATCCATCAAGTAATTAGGGGAATAACACAAATCACCGTGCAGACAATGAGTAAAGAAAAGAAACATGCCCAGACCGGAGTTGTCGGTTTAGTACCGGAATTGCGCTTTCCAGAGTTTAAAAATGATGGTGAGTGGGTGGAGAAGCATCTTGGGGATGTTTTTGAAACATTTAGCGGAGGAACACCTAAATCAACTGAAAGGATGTTCTATGGTGGTTCTATTCCATTTATACGGTCAGCTGAAATTGCTAAAAGCTCTACTGAATTGTATCTAACTGATGAAGGTTTAATTAATTCATCGGCAAAACTAGTAAAAAAGGGAGACTTATTAATTGCACTTTATGGTGCAAATAGCGGTGATGTGGCAATCTCAAAAATCGATGGCGCAATTAACCAAGCCATTTTATGTCTGCAATCTGATTTCAGCAATGAATTTATCGGGCATTACTTTTTCTTAAAGAAGGATTGGGTTGTCAAACGATACATTCAAGGTGGACAAGGAAACTTGTCTGGCTTAATAGTGAAATCAATTAAGCTTTTTTTCCCAAAAAAAGATGAACAACAAAAAATCGCCTCATGCCTTTCATCCTTAGATGAGCTCATAGCCGCCCACAACGAAAAGCTCGAAGCCCTCAAAGACCACAAAAAAGGCCTAATACAAAACCTCTTCCCCCAAGAAGGCGAAACCATCCCCAAACTCCGTTTCCCGGAGTTTGAAAATGATGGGGAGTGGGATCAGCGAAACTTGGGTGAAGTAGGCGAATTCATTGGTGGAGGCACACCCTCAACGTCTAATCCTGAATTTTGGGATGGTGACATCCTATGGTACACTCCTACAGAAGTAAAGAATGGAATTTTAAATGCAAGTATGAGAACAATTACCAGAACAGGGTTAAAAAACTCGTCTGCAAAGTTATTACCAATAGGTGCGATTCTGATTACGACTAGGGCTACAATTGGAGATGCAGCTATTGCATTAAATCAATGTGCAACAAATCAAGGCTTTCAATCCTTGGTTGTCAAGAAATCTGAGAATAACCAATTCTGGTATTATTGGATTATATACCACAAAAATGAATTAGAAAGGAGATCATCCGGTTCAACCTTCAAAGAGATAGGGAAAAATGAGATTAAGATAATCCCTACCCTATCACCTAGTATTCAAGAACAACAAAAAATCGCCACGAGCCTTTCATCATTAGATGAGCTCATCACCGCACAACAAGAAAAGATTGAACAGCTACAGGAGCATAAAATTGGGCTGATGCAGGGATTGTTTCCTAAATTGGTAAATTAACGCATGGCTGACTTAAACAAAATGTATCTCTACAGAATGACTCACATTGACAATGTGCCTCATATTCTGCAATTTGGGATCACTCATCGTAATTCCCCGAATCGAAATCCTCATTTCATTCCAATCGGAGATCGTTCTCTTATTACAACGCGGAACAATTTCGTTCTAGAAAATGGCAGACAAATTGGCGATTACATCCCATTTTACTTTGGATATCGAATGCCAATGCTTTATGTGATTCAAAAAGGCTACAACAATTTACCTGTTGTACCGCCAGAACAAATAGTCTATTGCGTAAGCTCCGTTGCGAAAATGATCGAGATTAACCTCGACTTCATCTTCACTAATGGTCATGCCGTTGATTCCTTCTCATCTTGTTATTCAATACGTGATATAGACAAAATTGATGAACTACTTGATATTAATGCAATCCAAGATAAGTATTGGAAAGACGATGATGATCTTGATAAAAAACGGAGGAAAGAAGCAGAGTTTTTGATTTCAGAAGATGTACCTTCAGTTGCAATTCTTGGTTTTGTGGTGTACAATGAACAAGCGAAGGTCAAGTTGCAGACAATGGGAGTTGATACAGCTCAAATTCACATAAGTAAAAAACATTACTTTTAACATGATACACTATCTGACCGGTAACATATTGGATAGTCCTGCTGAAGCACTAGTGAACACCGTAAATACAGTTGGTGTTATGGGCAAAGGAATTGCACTTCAGTTCAAGAACCGATTCCCGGCTAATTTTAAGGCGTATAAAGAGGCCTGTAATAACAAATCGCTCAAGATAGGACAATTGCTCGTTACAGAAGAAGAGACCCTTTTGCATGGCAAAAAGACCATCATAAACTTTCCTACGAAGACTAACTGGAGGCTACCATCGGAGTACTCCTATATCACCAAGGGTCTGCAAGCACTCGTAACTGAAATCCGAAATCGAAATATAAAATCTATAGCGATTCCTCCACTCGGAGCTGGGAATGGTGGTCTCGACTGGAGTAAAGTGAAACCCATTATTGTGTCGGCATTGCAGGATTTAGACTGTAATGTATACCTATACGAGCCAAATGAAGCTATAAAAGAAGTGCTAAAGAAAGAACGGGTGAAACTCACTCCTGCCCGTGCCATGATGCTTGCCATACTATATGAAATGGTCAAGAATGGAGAGTTCGTTTCTGAATTCGCTGCCGAGAAAGTGGCCTATTTCTTGCAACGATTTGGGGCTGAAGAAGCATTCAAACTAGAGTTTAAACCCTATTTCTACGGTCCTTATTCCGGAAAAGTGCGCCATGTGCTATTTTACCTCAATGGTAGCTATATAATGGGGTACAGTTCCAAAGACAAAAAACCTTTCGATGAGCTGAATTTAATTATGGATGCCGAGCCGGAAGTACTTGCTTATTTGGATCTTCCCGAGAACACGACCTATAAAAAGATCGTAGTCAAGACTAAGAATTTCTTATCCGGTTTCTACTCCCCTCACGGATTAGAATTACTATCTACCGTTGATTTCATTAAACAGGATAAAAATGCACATCAAACCGATGACATCTTAAAAGAAATGGAGTCTTGGAGTGGTCGAAAAAGGACATTATTTGCAAATCGGATATTTATTGAGAAGGCTTTGAAGAATATTAAGCAACATTTACAATTAATATAAATACGCCGTTATTTATACATAATTAAATAGCTATAATCATTCATTAATTAACTTATTTTATAATATAACACTATTTTATTCACGATGAATAATTATAGTATATATATATTAAAATGATACATATTTAAAATAACATATTTTTACAATCTATAATCATGGAAATAAAAGTCAATAATCTTGGAGCTGTAAAAAGTGCGACATTTGATTTATCAAAGAGGTTAATGGTCTTTTGTGGGCCAAATAACTCTGGTAAAACCTATGCAGCTTTTATAATTTATGCTCTCACAAAATCTTCCCTAAAATATTTTAGAAGCAAGGGACGCGTTACTTTCGTACAGGAATTAATTAAAAATCAAAAAGTAGTTTTTGATATTCCATTTACTGAAATTTGGGAATATAGATTAGCTGAATTGAAGAACATAGAAGATTCCTTAGATAGCATATTTGGAATTACAGATGATATTATTAAATCATTATTTACAAATTTTCATATTGAAATTAATCAAAATAAAATAGATTTTGAAAAATCTATTTTAGACATGGAATTCAAAAATGAATTAGAGATAAAAGACACAACTGTAATAATTGAAAAAACAAAAGGGGAATCGACAATAAATCTTTCAATAAAAGATAAATCTATATCAAAAGATCAGATAGAAATACTAGAACTTTTCCTAACTTCTAAACTCTTTTCTTTAATAGGATTCTACCCTTTCAATTCAAGTCATATACTACCTGTAGAAAGAAATTCTATTTATACCTTCAGTAAAGAACTCTCAATACAAAAACAAGAATTTCTTGATAGAGCGCAAGAACTTGGGTCTAAAAATTCCCCCAAAGACCCTTTTCATTGGTTATTGCGAAGGTCAACAAGATATCCTATGCCAATCCGAGATGGTCTTGAGATTGCCGAAGACTTAGAAAACTATTCAAAGAAAAAGACTGATTTTTATTTTTTAGCGGAAGAAATTGAGGCTGAATTGCTTCAGGGGAAGATGATTATTACAAAAGAAGGTGATGTGCAGTTTTCATCTGACAAAGCAAGAACAAAAAAAATTCCAATACACCTTTCAGCATCTATCGTAAAGACATTGTCAAGCCTAGTTTTTTATCTAAAATTTATAGCGCAAAAAAATGAGTTGATAATCATAGATGAACCAGAATTAAATCTTCATCCAAATAATCAAGTTTATTTGACTAGAATTTTTGCAAAGCTTATTAACCATGGCTTTAGAATATTGTTAAGTACGCATAGTGATTACATAATCAGGGAAATCAACAACTTGATAATGGCATCCTCTGAAAAGCTATTGGCATCAAATAAGACTAAAGAGCTTGGATATACAAAAGATATGGCTTTAACTTGCGATAAAGTTGGAGCTTATCTATTTAATTTTAAAAATAAAGCTTCCAGAAAAGTCAATGTTTCCGAAATTTTAGTGACTGATATAGGATTTGATGTGAAAACTATAGACAATACTATTGATGAGCTTAACAACAATACTGAGAATCTTTTTTATGCAATAAAATATGGTACTGAAGAATGAGTTTTTTAGAGGAATTAAGTTTTGTATTACAACCGGATTTTGTATGGAATAATTCTTACTTTGAAGAACCTAATGTCATGCATATTAGTGTAAATAATTCTGGTTGTCAAGTTTTAACCTTTCAATTAGACAAACAATTAGACGGAAGATACAGAGGAGGTCTATATCCTTTTTTCAACAATCAAAATGGAAATGTTTGTAAAGCTTGCGATTATATATTATTTGCCGAGCATAAAGGTTCATATTATGCAATAGTAATTGAAATGAAAAAAGGAAAAAGCTCAACTTCAGAACAACTTAAAGCAGGACTATCTTTTGTTGATTTTGTCATATCAACTGTTAATCGTGTATTTCGAAAAAACTATAGTGTTCTTAAAAGAAAAGTAACAATAAAAGAAGTTAATCGTAAGAGAAAAACTAAAATCAAAGACATAGAATACAATCAAGATTCGCATCATACTTTTGAGCAAAATATTTTTTGTGCAAAAGCTTTTCTAAAATAGACTTAACTAATAATGATCATCAGACATAATCCAGATATATATCCCTATATCTACTATAATCTATTAACATATATTATTTTTTTGTTAGAATATCGAATCAAGACTAAATTAAATGTTAACATTTGAGTGATAAGTGCCAGCGATATTGTATATAAAATGGATTTATTTAGCTGATTTAAATTTTATTTCTATAAAAAATATTTGTAACAAGTAAATGACTCAAAAAGACCAACAACAGCTGGGCAACACGCTCTGGAAGATTGCCGATAACCTGCGCGGATCCATGAACGCGGATGATTTCCGGGATTATATGCTCTCGTTCTTGTTTCTACGTTATCTCTCCCATAATTACGAAGCATCGGCTCAAAAAGAATTGGGTTCTGATTACCCTGTGATGTCCGATAGCGATGGTCGCACCGCATTAGGACTATGGTATTCATCCAACGAAATCGATGTACCCGAGTTCGAGAAACAGATGCGCAGAAAGGTACATTATGTCATCAAGCCTGAACACCTGTGGAGCAACATCACCGAACTGGCACGTCGACAAGACAACGAACTCCTCATCACACTCGAAGAAGGATTCCGCTACATCGAAAATGAGTCCTTCGACAACTCGTTTCAGGGTCTCTTCTCTGAAATCAACCTGAACTCCGAGAAGCTGGGGCGAACGCCGGTCGACCGAAACAAAAAGCTGTGCACCATCATCCAGAAAATCTCCGAGGGAATAGCCGACTTTTCTACCGATTCCGACACCCTGGGCGATGCCTACGAATACCTGATTGGTCAGTTTGCTGCAGGTTCGGGCAAGAAAGCCGGAGAATTCTACACCCCTCAGCAAATATCCACCATCCTTTCGGAAATCGTGACCTTAGACAGTCAGGATCCATCCGCAGGCAAAAAAGGCAAACTCGACAACGTACTCGACTTCGCGTGCGGGTCGGGCTCCCTCTTGCTGAACGTACGCAAGCGCGTCAAAGACAGTGGCGGAACCGTGGGTAAGATTTACGGACAGGAAAACAACATCACTACGTACAACCTGGCCCGGATGAACATGCTCCTGCACGGCATGAAAGACACCGAGTTCGAAATCTACCACGGAGACACCCTGAAAAATCAGTGGGATATCCTCAACGAGATGAATCCAGCCAAGAAAACGGAATTCGATGCCATCGTTGCCAATCCCCCTTTTAGTCTGCGGTGGGAACCCAACGAAGCCATGGGAGAAGATTTCCGGTTCAAGAGCTATGGATTAGCCCCAAAGTCGGCTGCGGATTTTGCCTTTCTGCTGCACGGATTTCATTTTCTTAGTGCGGAAGGAACCATGGCCATCATCCTGCCCCATGGGGTACTGTTTCGCGGTGGTGCAGAGGAACGCATTCGCACCAAACTGCTCAAAGACAACCACATCGACACGGTTATTGGTCTGCCGGCCAACCTTTTCTACTCCACCGGAATACCCGTTTGTATTCTCGTGCTGAAAAAATGCAAGAAAGAAGACAATGTGCTGTTCATCAACGCCAGCGAGCATTTTGAAAAAGGGAAACGCCAGAACACCCTGAACGAGGCGAACATCGCGAGCATAATAGACACCTACCAGTACCGACAGGAAGCCGAGCGCTACTCGCGGAAGGTCTCCATGGAAGAAATTGAAAACAACGGCTACAACCTGAACATCTCGCGATACGTCAGCACCACCGAAGAAGAAGAGCAAATAGATTTGGACGAAGTGAACCAACGCCTAACCTCCATCAACGAACGGATTCAAGCCAAAGCCGCCGAGCATAATGCGTTCTTGCGGGAGTTGGGCTTGAAGGAGATATGAGAATGAAAGTTGCTGATAAAGAGACTGAGGCCGGAGATTTAAGACACACTTTTTGGGAAACTATCGCCGTGATACTGCAAGAGTGGTGTGAACCCAACCGAGTGGCTTGAGCATGTGCTGCGAAACATTATGAGTACCAAATACAACTACGTTCCAGCGCTCTATCCAGAGAACTACAAATCAACTATGTAGTTGCCTGGAGGGATACAGACTAAAGGTGATACGGCGATGGGGTTCTTTAACAAACCGAAGTGTCCCATAGCTTTTTACATCTTTGTTTGTTTAGCAGTATGGCTTACTTTAAAGGTCAATAGATATGTCAATGTAAAGGCTACATCCGAAGTAGCCGCGAAAATAATTTTACGACAATCAAGAAGATGACATCTAGAAGTAAAACCTAACACAGGACAAAGTACATGAAAGACTTTATATCGGATATATCAGAAGGGATACTAATTCTATCCTGCTTTATACTCTCTTTTGGCTGGGCAATTATTACGTATATACTTAACAGTCAAGATGTCCTGATTAGTGAGGCTCTGGGTATAGGTGTGATATTCTACGTGGTTACCAAAGTATTTTACTACATGTCAGGAATAGCTGAAAACTTGTTAGAGAGGGAAAATAAGCTAGGGTATCTTATATACTTAATATTGTTTCCATTACTCATCCCTTATATGGTTACAGCAACCGTCACGGTGGTTGTCAACAACCTTATAAAGAAATAGGTTGCTTCGAAAAAAGCTCAACAGAATTCCCCATTTTCAGTAAGAATATATCTAATGGATACAGGGACTATAATATCAGGACGTTACAAGCTCGTTGAAAAAATTGGTGTTGGTGGTTTTGCCCAGGTTTGGAAGGCTCAAGACCAAATGGCTGACGACACGGTTTTGGCCATTAAAATCTTTGCTGCTGATACGGGTCTTGATTCAGATGGGTTAAGACAGTTCAGAAAAGAGTATGCTCTCGTTCTGAATCTGAATCATCCAAACCTGCTCACTGCGAGACATTTTGATATTTGGGAAGGTCGTCCCTATTTGATTATGCCTTATATCCAAGAAGGTTCTTTAGCAACTCGTCTTTTGCGTAAGGGGACGATGAGTAGCGAAGAGTTGGGTGAAATGATAAGGCAGATTTCGAGCGCCCTTGCTTATTTGCATGAAAATGGCATTATACATCAAGACGTCAAGCCTGATAACATACTGATTGGTTCAAGAGGTGAGTACTTATTATCTGATTTCGGAATATCGAGTAGGCTGAAATCAACGCTACGGAAAAGCACCAGAACAGCCGGAACATTGACTATTGCTTATGCACCTCCTGAACGGTTTGATGCCAAACCACGACAACTGCCTGCTGGCGATGTCTTTTCGCTGGGTGTAGTACTGTTTGAAATGGCAACAGGAGATGTGCCTTGGATGGGGAATGGCGGTGTAAGTCTTAAAATAGGTGCTGAGATACCTGAGTTAACAGATGATATGCCCGAAGTATTAAAGGAGTTGATGAATCAAATGCTTCTTCTTTCACCTGAGGATAGAATAGATAGTAAAAAAATAGCTGAAATCTTGTCCTCTAAGAAAGAAACCAAAGAGGAGAATAAGCGGATTACAGAAGAATTGATTACTGACAGTTCCCGTAAAGGAGAGGAAAGAGAAACAAAAAAAATTGATAGGGTTACAGAGAAGTTGATAAAAAGTGAACCCGTTATCGCTCCAATAGAGGTGAAACGTGATAAATTAACCGCAAATGATGAAGATATAAAAAGACACAATCAAGTATCTGCTATTATTTTTTACGTATTTATACTAACAACAATATTGTTATTAGTAATTTTGGCTTTTAGTGAGCAAAAGGCTACAGGTAACGAGGGTATTAATGTTTTGAATGACATTGAACAATATAAGACGGCCCAAGTAACTCTTAAAACAAATCCAAGCAATGCGATTGTTATGCTCAACCAAAGGACTATTGGGGCATCGAATTCGAATGGCGATTTTAATTTTGTCACCGAAGAAGGAAATGTAAATCTTACTATTCACAAAATAGGATATGAGACATACAGCCGAGAGCTCCAGATTTCATCGAATGCATACAACTATTATGAAATAACGCTTCGTGAAAAATAAGTGTTGACTACAGCAAAGTTATGGCATTAAACATCAATCCATACACCAGATTACGATTTCGAATCAGAGTAGCTGTTTTCCTTGAGTATCAATGTGCATGTAGAATCCATTTTGTTTCACCTTAGCTTTTTGGCTGAAAAATGACTCTGCATTGTAAGCTTACATTACCTCATCGTATCCATCTTTTGATACAACCGCTCTGCAGTTAGATGGGTATATCCTTCCGTTACCGTGATGGAGCTGTGACCTGCCATAATTTGGGCTTCAGCGGTGTTAAAGCCTTGCTCAATCCAACTGGTTACCGCACTATGCCTCATGCCGTGTAAGGTTCGTGTGGAGGGTATTCCGGCGATTTTCAGGTATTTATTGAAGACTTCATATACCTTTTTGGCACGTACAGGTTCACCTTTGTACTGGCCGCCATTGTAGACAAAGACATAATCGCCCGGATATATTGTTCCCCGTTGTTTCAAATACGGCTCCAGGTACTCTCTGAGCTTCGGAGAAATGGGTACAATACGCTCAGTTCGACCTTTTGTCGGGGGTAGTGCTATGAATTTAAGTGTCCCGTTTTGATAAATCAGGTTTTCTGCTTTTAATCCGGAATAACTGATTTTGCCGTCATAGGCTACTTCGCTTCTGCGCAGTCCGGCAAAGAAGTACAACGAAATCAGTGGAATGAACCAGTTCTGCACCAGGCTTTTGTCGTACGAGTAGGTACTTTGCTTTCGCTCCAGATCTTTTTCGAAGGTCTCGATCAAAAGTTCAAACTCTTCACTGGTCAGCATCTTAGGTCTTGTATTGTCTCTCTTCTGCGGTATTTGTTTTTTAAGCGGGCTGACCAGGTCAGTTTTTGCTATACCCATTGCCAGCAGGTAGGTCCATAGACTCTTCATATGGCGGTAGTAATGATGCATGGTGGTTGCTTTGATACCTTTACGAAATATCGCCGGTCTGATATGAGCAGCCTGAAGCGAACGAACCGGTTTGTTCTCGACGTCTCCAGTGTTTAACCAATACTCAAGCACATGCTTATAGGTTTTCATGGTCTGGGGAGTCCAAAGCGAGCTTTTGTACTCATAGAATGCGTTAACCGCTTCCCTGCATGTCCGCACCCGAACCGTAGACTTGGGTTTATCTTCCTTAGCAAGTAAGGATTTGATATCCAGGGATGGATCGTTGTACTCAAATTCACCCATATCATGCAGACGGGTGAGCTCATTGAGCATCTTCGTTGCAATATCTTTGTATCGGGTACCTAGTGACCGCGCCTTGGTCATTGGTTTACCGTCTACATACTCTATCCAACGTACATAAAAGACCTTATTTATTTTTTTCAAGTGTGCCATATTCTCTCCGATCTAGGTGATCTTGATGTTTTTTCAACTGCGTAGCGACGCGCTTTTTTGAATATAGAAAAATACTACCCTTAATACTACCCTAAACACTACCCTGTAAAGTAGGATGATGTAGACTTTGAACAGTGAAGATGAGCGCCACTTTTTTCTATCTCAGCGAAATGATTTCCCATCGATTTACTAACAAAGTGTTAGTAAATGGCACAAAAAAAGCCATTTTGGACAAATCCAAAATGGCTTAGATGATGCCAGTACCGGTGATCGGAGTCGAACCGATACTCCCGAGGGAACACGATTTTGAGTCGTGCGCGTCTACCAATTCCGCCACACCGGCATCAAGACTACAAATATACGGCCAGAGCGGTACCTATTGCAAACCTATTTCAATTTCTGGTCCCGGAGCCAGCCCGTAACCGGATCTGAAAGCGGCTGCCACCACCCTGCCTGGCCGTATATTCCAGCTGTGCATTAAGTTGCTGCGCCAGGCCCAAAATGAGGGAGCTGCCAAGCGTAGTACCACCTTCCAGCGAAAAGTCTGAAGGCAAACCAACCCCATCGTCGGCAATTACCAGCTCAACATACCCATCGCCGGAAGTTAACTCTACGAAAATTTCGCCGTGTTCTCTACCCGCAAAGGCATGCTTATAGGCATTGGTGAGCAGCTCATTGGCGATTAAGGAAAGCGGAATGGCATGGTCGATGTCCAGGGCAATGTGCCCGGTTTTCAGCCGAACTTCCACCTGCTGGCGACTATTGGAAAAGCCCTCGTGCAAGATCCGGGTGAACTGACTCAAAAAGTCATCAAAATGCAGGCTGGCAAACGATTCCTGCCGGTAAATCAGCTCATGAATAAGGGCCATGGACTGTACCCGGTTCACGCTCTCCACCAGCAGCGAGCGGATCTCTCCATCAGCTATATAATCAGTCTGCAATTGCAGCAGACTGGAAATGATAGCCAGATTGTTTTTCACCCGGTGATGCACCTCCGAAAGCAGCACATCTTTGTCGTGCAGGGAGCGCTCCAGTTCCAGCTGAACCGTCTTGAGCTCCGTTATGTCAATATTAACCCCCTTCAGTCGGACCAGCTTATCTCCGTCAAAGACGGGTTCGATAGTGTTTTTAAGCCATTTTATGGAACCGTCAGGAAACACCAGCCTAAACTCCAATTGCTTGGTGTACGGACTGTGCTGCATATACTCCGTATCCAGATCAAATTTATGCAGGTCGTCTGGATGAACCCTGCTGAAAAAAAGGTCGTTATCCGGCGGCACGCTGAAGGGTTCCAGTCCCAGAAGTCGGTAATAATTCTCCGACCAATGCAGCTGTTGTCCGTAAATCGTTGCCTCCCAGCTGCCCATGCGCGCCAGTCGTTGGGCGTAATTCAGATTCGCCTCATTATCTTCGAGTTCCCGCTGAATCCGGAGTCGTTCCGTGACATCCCTGACAATGGCAAATCCACCGGTCACCCGGCCATCTTCGTTCAACGGGGAAAAAAAACAGTTGACATGCACCTCTTTGCCGGAAGTAACCGACTTATATTTCAGGAAAACGCGCACTTTCTCGCCTCGAAGGGAATATTCAACTGCATTTCGGACGCGTTCATCCGGCAGGCTGAAAATTTTCAGGCCGATGAGCTTCTCACGCGTACTGCCCATGATGTCCACAAAGGCATCGTTGGCTTCAATAATGACGCCGAAAGCATCATAGCGGAATATGCCCAGCTGACTATTTTCAAAGATGAGCTTGTATTGACGCTGGTACGACTGCGATTCATTCTTTTTTTTACGGGCCCCGGTGATATCCTGCAGCAACAGTACGATGTGTTTGGCATCGGGTGCAAGTATTTCACAACGTACCCATTTTCCGACCGAAGGCACGTACACTTCGCTATTTTCATGGTCACCCTCACCGGACGCTTCCCATTGACGGACCAAATCATCAAGTGCCGGAGGCAGAAAAGGAGGCTGCAAGCTTGCAGAATCACCATCGGTCAGATTCGTATACCAGGCCGAATTGGTATATACAATTCTGAATGCCCCCCCGGGGTCATCTTCGTCAGAAGTCAGAATGGCGCATCCCTGACGTGATTTCTCCAGGGATGCAGCCAGTACATCAGCAAGCATGCGGCAAATTCATGGGGTGTAACAGCAAAACGGTGTATTCAACCCAATATAAAGATTTTGCATGCACTGACCATAGCTTCCTTAAAAATCGAGGCTGTAAACCAGCGAGATATTTCGCGCCGGCATGAAAGCTTCACGGTCTTCAACACGGGACAGGTGATCGCGGTAGGTTACATTGAAGATGTTCTCAGCCCGCACTACGACCCGACTGAGTACCGAGCTTCCAAAGCGATATCCGGCGTTCAGATTGACCAGCATATAGCCGTCTGTCTTTGCCTCAGCCGGGGCAACGCGACCTTGTCGGGCCGTGTAGCGAGCCACGATGCCTCCCCATAAGCGGTCATGGGTGTAGTCCAATCCTGCCCGGAAGCGAAACGGTGGCATAAACGGAAGCGGCTCGGTGCTTCCACCCATGCGGGTACCATGCACATAATCAACGCCTGTAGTCAGCGACCAGTCCGGGTTTAGTCGAAAAGCAGCCTGGGCTTCCCCACCCATCAAACGCGCATCCGTACTTTCATAGACGAATACCGGAAACCCGGAAGGACCGTCTATCTGACCGGTTGGCTGAAATGCAATGAAACCATCGATGAAATTCACAAAGGCTGCAACTTCCAGCTCAGCAAACCCGGTTCGATAGCGCAGGAAGGCATCGGCACCATACCCGATTTCAGGCTGGAGCTCAGCATTGCCAATCTCAAAGGCACCCGCCCCCAGGTGAGCCCCGTTTGAGAACAGTTCCTCCGCGGTTGGGTAACGGTGCGCACGCGCCACCTGCCACCCCATTTCAAGCTGGTCGGCCGGACGATAATTCAAGCCGAAAGATCCGGCGAGGTTCAGATCGTCACGCGCCTCGTCAATATCGGGATTCGCACTGTTGGTCCGGGCCTGAAGCGTGCGATAATCAAGTCGCAACCCCAGCTGCATCCGGACACGCTGTGAAACCGGCACCTCCTGAAACGCAAATAATGCAGGATTGATAAACTGCTCCCCCGGAGTGAACGCATCCTGTCCGCCGATATCCAATACCCGACCGTTGACGTTGAAACCAATAACCCCACGATCAAACATGCCAGCAGGTTTGTGCTGGAAGTACCCTGAAATACTGTACGCCTGCTGGGCATAGCTCAGGCCAATGGTTTCATCCCGCTGGTTGTTGACCCGGGCAAATTCGACCTCATCCTGATTGAACACCGAGGTATGAAATTTGAGCTGAATCGCATCGAAGAAGCCATCGCGCTGCAGCTCGAGGTTGCCCTGAACGGCAACACGGTCGAGCCGGATGTCAATCCCCTCTCCCGGACCGGCATCGCCTTCCGGAATGCCGTAAACACTTTGAAGTCCGGATATACTGACCCCACCAACCGAGTTGTCACTTGTGAATCCGTATCCGGCGCTCCCTTCAAAATTTTCCAGGCTGGTACCGGTTAGCCGACCTTTCGGTGTGCGTAAATCGCCACCGGCCCGGTAGGATGCTCTCGCTGTCAGGGCATGATTGCCCAGGCCATACTGTACCCTCCCATAACCACTGACCATTTCATTGACGGAGGTCAGGCTGCTGCTGACGGTCCCCTCGGCGCCGTCCGACCACTCTGTGGGTATGTCGTTGGTAATCATGTTGATGACCCCGCCAAGGGCGCTGGTTCCATACAACAGGCTGGCCGGTCCCCGTACAACTTCAAGCCGTTGCAGAGCGTGCGGGTCCAGTGCCGTGAGGTGATCGGATGACGACTCGGCGATGTCACCCATGCGTTCACCGTTTTCCAGTACCAAAATCCGCTCTCCATCAAAGCCTCGAATAACAGGTCGGGCCGGCGCCGGACCAAACGACCGCATGGATACACCCGGCTCACCGTCAAGCATCTGAGCGATGGTCACATCCCTCCTTCGGGTAAGTTCTTCTCCTGAAAAGGCACGATCCGGCTGGTAGGTAGCACCTGATCCCGTTGGTGAGGTGGTAACAATTACTTCGTCAAAGTCGATGATGCTGCGTTGAAGGCGGATAGACAGATCGCGTGCCGGAGCCTGAACCGATATCCGGCGTTGAACATAGCCGACTGAACGTACCAGCAAAGCCACCTCCCCCGCACCAGTCAAACGCAGGGTAAAGCTCCCGTCCAGATCGGCAGCTGTTCCGGTGGTGGTTCCTTCAACAAGAATGGTTGCTCCGGGTAACGGAGAACCGGTCTGATAGTCGGTTACCGTTCCGGATACGGTCACCGGGCTCTGAGCAGGCGCCGTTCCGTAAACCAATAAAAGCAGTGACAGTAATAAAGTCCGCATAGTGATGATGTGTTGGTTATCGATTTTCGCTATAGGACAAGTATACGACTTTATACATTTTTAGGCTTGCCTAAATTTTAAAAGTTTTCAGCTTTATAAGCTTCAGAAGGACGTTTTTCTCCGCCTTCTACCAAAACAGGCAGGATGTTCTGACGAGGTGGAAACTGACAGGTGGTGTACGGATTGTAGGCGCAGGGTGGATTGTAACTCCGGTTGAAATCAATGACTGTGTAATCCGAGCCTTCCCCGGGATAATCTACATACAAATAGCGCCCTGCCTGATAGGTCGATGTGCGGTTGGTTTCGTCTCCCAGGATAATAAACATACGTTCACCACCTTCAAGGGCAATCAAGCTGTATCGCTCGTCGCGAATTTCGAAATGCAGCACACCGGGCGATGGTGTTTGCGATGTTTGTCCGAGAATATTAACAACCGGTATGGATACGGGCTGTTCATGGGTTTCGAGTCGGGCCTTGACTACAAGCGTTGAATCGGCAGGGTACCGGTCAAACCCGGTGAAACGATCGACCCGCTCATTCACCGCATTATACAGCCGTATGCCTACCAGTTCTTCGCGCTTGATAACCGTCCATGACAGCGGACCGTGTTGTGCCATGACTGGATCAGTGTCCTGGGAAAACATGAGCGCATCGTTCACACGAACACTGTCAATGTACACATCGGTATCGGCATTGACCTGCATGGTTACCTGTTCATTATCATAGACAAATACACCAGCCTGCGCGGTAATAAACCCCTGCGGAAAAACTACATCGTTGGCTGCTGAACTCCCGAATGTATTTTCACCGGGCTCCAGCCAGTACATTCCGGCAAGACGCATCCATCCTTGCGGCTCCTTGAGCCGGTCTACCCGGTTTTGAAAAAAAGATTCTACATCCTGTTGCCATGTATCAGCAAGCTCGGCACGACCGAGGTCTTCACGGGGCTGGCAGGATACAAATAGTACCGCTGCTAAAGCTAGTACACCAGCATTTCTCATACACACACACGATTTGTTCATAAAAAAAGGCCATGTCTGAAGACGATGGCCTGTAACCTTAGAACGGCAAAACGTCATCGTCATCAAATGCGTCATCAGGCTGCTCCGGTACGCTATTGTTATGAACAGGTCCGGCAGAAGAATCCGTTCCGTCGCGATCAATTTTCCAGGCCTTCACATTGGTGTACCACCTGCCGTTCCACTCCCGACTCTCAATATTGATGGAAGCCGTAACTTCTTCACCCTCTTTGGGAAGCATTTCATCAATCTTGTCACCCCATATTTCCATGCACACTTTCTTGGGGTACTGATCAGTGGTTTCAATGACAAATTCCTGCTTGCGCCAGGTTCCCCTGGTCGACTCGCCGCTTTGTTCAGGCAGTATCGCAACTACCCGTCCCTTAATTTCCATGTTTCAACAGTTGGTTTGAGATTATCAAGCTGATTCCCGGTCCATCAAATATGACTGTGGATTCGGGAGTCTTTAAATTACCTGTGAAGATACAAACTGAGTGCCCCATTTAAAACGGGTTTTCCAGCAGGTGACGTACGAAGTATTCCCAGCTGATGCGCTGGTGGTAGGGTTCGTTGAAATAGCCATGACCCCGGTTCGGAAAGACCATTAAATCAAAGTCGCGGTCGTTGCGAATCAATTCATTAATCAGTTGCAGGGTGGTATTGGGATGCACGTTGGTATCCATGGTACCATAGGTTATGAGCAGTTTACCCTGCAGGTTAGACGCCTTCAGATAGAGCGCCTGGTTGGCAAAGGTGTCAGAATCACCATCCACAATTCGCTGACCATGATACTTTTCGCCCCAATAATAGGTATATCCACGATTATCCATATTACCGGCACTGGCTACGCCCACTTTAAAAAAGTCCGGCATGGTCAGCAGCGCCGCCGCAGTGGCAAATCCACCGCCTGAGTGCCCGTAAATTCCAGCCCGGTCTATATCAATCCAGTCGTACTGCCGGGCGAGCTGACGCATAGCGGCCGCCTGATCGGGCAATCCGTTATCGGCCATATCCCCGTAGTACGCCGTGTGAAACGACTTCGAGCGCAACGGAGTACCCATCGCGTCTACCTGAACCACGATGAATCCCAGTTCAGCCAGCGACTGCGGGTTGCCACGCCGGCTCACGGAAAAACCCGGTGTGTTGATACTGCCTACCTGCGGACCAGGATAGATGGAATTGATTATCGGGTATGATTTGGTCTCATCGAAATTGGAGGGTTTGAACATGATACCGTACACATCGGTCACCCCATCGCGACCCTTGGCAACAAAAGGAACTGGTAAAGGGAAACCGGTCTGAAGCAGTGGCCCGATATCGGCCTGACCAAGATGATGGATAATTTGCCCGTTCAAATCACGGACAACCGTTGTTTTGGGCGTGGTATAGTCGCTCCAGGTATCCAGAAACAACCCATGTTCGGCCGAAAAATTTATTTCATGGTGACCCTCCTCAGGTGTAAGCAACTGCAGGTCGGTTCCGTCCATGTTGACAGCGTACAGGTAATGCTGATACACATCCCTGCCCTCTTCCTTTCCCGCAGCCGTAAACCATATTCTGCTTGATTTGGTATCTACATGCAACAAATCCACTACGTTCCAGTCGCCCCGGGTAATGGGGTTAATCAGCACGCCGCTGTCCAGGTCATGCAAATACAGATGCCCCCACTCACTTTTGCGCGTGAACCAGATAAATTCGTTGCTGTCAAACAGTACCCGCCAGTTGGGTACGCCACGTGAAGTAAGGTTGGATTCAAAAAACGGATGGTCTGTTTCCTGGTAGATTTCACGAACCTCACCGGTTTTAGAGTCGGCCATTTTCAGGGTGACGGTGGCATAATCACGACTGGTTGATACAAACGCCAGCTGACTTCCGTCCTCGTTGAACTGATTGTCGGCCCACTGGCTTCCGCGGGTCAGACCGCAGCAATTGGAGGTGCGCTGATGATCCGGTTCGGTCTGCAGCCAGGTTACATCACGACTGGTCAGGTCAATAACGATGCGATGATGCAAGGGCACAATGGTGTCGCCGGGCAGTGCATAGGGCCAGGAAGTAAGTTCCGGTCGTCCTTCGGCCGTGCGCAGGATATGCATGGTTCCAACGCCCCGCTCATCCAGCCGGTACGTGGACAGGTGGGTTTCATCGGGCGACCATGCCACAATGGGCGTGGCAGACCGTGACCACCCCTGGGAGTTCGTAGCATAGGCCCATAGTTCTTCTCCATCGTCTGTGAGCGGGATGTCTTCACCCGTTACCATATTGCGAACCCGGAGGTTGTGCCCGCTGCGGTAGGCAGCCCATTTTCCGGAAGGTGAAAGTACGGACGAGGCTGGTCTGGTAATTTCAGGCTGATATTCATGGAGTTCACGGGCATCGGTGAAAAACTCCCAGGTTTTACCCTCGAAGAAAAATCGGACGCTTTGCAGGGTTTCATCAACCTGCAGATTGCGCAGCACGAGGGAATCTGCACGAACTTCCCTGCCGGTTACCCGGGTAAGTTCGCCGGCCAATCGATCGTGATCAAAAAGCTCGGATATCTCCCCGTCGGCCAGACGGATCCGATTGAACCTGATGCCCGTCTCGTGCTGGGTCTGATACACGGCAAACGTATCATTGACCCATTGCCAGCTCTGAATGTCATTGTAAACCAGTCCGGACAGGGCTGCAGGCAGGAAACTGCGGGCACGTTGGAAGTCCTCGGCAGAAACCGCGGGGGTGGATTCAGTTTCGGGCAGCTCAGCAGTGGATGCACACCCTGTTAACGTAAGGAAAAGCGCCGGCATGAAGAATCTGCGCAAAATATTTGTTGCCATGGGATATAAAAAAGGTTAGCTGTTCAAAACGGAGAGTATATCTCATTCTATTTAATCGTGCGGTAATACACGGGACGTATATTAGCATAAATGAAAAAAGCATGCGCGGCCGGCACATGCTTTTACAATTGATAATCAACTTTTTTTCTACTGCCGGGCAACAAATTATGTGTCCGGGCGTAATACCTATATATGACTAAGACATACTTGTTAAGGTACTGATCTATTCGACACAAAAAGCTAAATGACCTTTGGTTTAAAGCCTTTCACCGTGAAACGTGAGAGGCTTTTTTTATTATAACCGATTTTTTGCATTTGACCAAGAAAACAATCATTTAACTGGTTTTTTTTACGGTTTTCGAGGAGGTCGCTCATCCAGCATAGCCGTGTGCCATACAAAGCCTGCAACAATGACGGCGGTGCGTTTCAGGTTTTCCTCCACCAGACGTTCATTTGAGTCCATATTGGAATGGTGCGTCAACCCGTACTCTGCATAGCTGCAGCGATTCCATTGATACTGGAAAAAAGCAGCTTTCGTAAAACAGCACGCTCCTGTTCATCGGCCGACTCCCATCGCTGCATCATATCAATCTGCAACAGATTCAGCACATCCGTGTATGGATTACGCAAACGTATTGATTTTTGAATAACCGGATTCATCGCGAGCAACTCATCCTGTCCTGTAATTTCAAGTATCGCTTTTTGTGCCATTTCATACTCCCGAACAATCATAGCATGAAATGGATCCGATGCTTCCCGGGTGTACATTTTGGAGACTGACAGGTTGGCCCTGGCCATCTCCCGCTGGGCATTATTCAACACAGCCGTGAAGAAACTCCAGTCGCGGTAGAGTTTACGCATCACTTTTTTCACAGAAGCCTGCTGCGTGAGCTCATCCAGCGCCGTTCCTATCCCATACCATCCCGGAACGTTATAGCGGGTCTGTGTCCAGGCAAAAACCCAGGGGATTGCCCGTAATCCCTCAAAATCAACCTCGTCAGACGATTTTCGCGAAATAGGTCGGGATGCAATCGGAAGGTGTGATATGTGGGCGATGGGGGTTGTTTTAATGTACCACGACCAGAAATCAGGATGATCGATGAGTTCGCGGTAGGCTTTCATGGATCGTTCCGACAGTGCTTCCATCAGGTCATGGTAGGTATCATCGGGGGCCGGGGCGCGATTGCTTTGCTGCTTCATGAAAGAGCCCGTTGACTTGATCATGGCATTGACCACCTGCTCAAGGTGTCGCTGCGCAATGGGTTTACTGGCATAACGGAAGGAAATGACCTCACCCTGTTCGGTAAATCGGATCCGGCCGTTATGGCATTCCGGAGGCAACGCTGTAACAGCCTGATTGGCACGCCCGCCGCCTCTTCCAACAGTCCCGCCCCTGCCGTGAAACAGACGCAGATCGATATTGTGTCTTAGGCTGACCTGCGCCAGTTGTTTCTGAGCCTTGTGCAGGGCCCAGTTTGCCATCCAGTACCCGCCGTCTTTGTTGCTATCAGAGTACCCCAGCATAATTTCCTGAAAATAGCCGCGGGCCTTGAGTTGCATTTCATAGATGGGATTGGTGTACAGCTTCTCCATCAGCGCTCCGGCACGCTGCAAATCGTCAATGGTTTCAAACAACGGAACCACATCTATCATGCTGCGGATGTTTCCTTCATTGTACTCCCACAAGGCCGTTTCCTTGCACAGCAGCAGGACTTCCAGAAGATGACTCACATCATGTGTCATCGAAATAATAAGACTCCCAATACTCTTTGGATCGGTCTTCAGTGCTTTCCGGACCAGGTTCAGGGTATTTAACAGCTCTCTGGACTCATCGGAAATGGGTGCCATAACCCGAATCAATGGTCTTGGATTCGACAACTCGGTCATCAGCAGATCAATTTTCTGTGCTTCGCGCAGCTGACTGTAATTACGGGACACCCCGGCGTGGCGAAGCAGCTCTTCCACGGTTTCCCCATATACTTTGCTATGCTGACGGATGTCCAGCGCAGTCAGGGAAAAACCGAAGGTGGAGGCCTGTGAGATAAGCCGGTGCAGCACGCCGTTACGAGCAATTTCAGCAAACCCACTGGCACAAAGCGCATCATGTATGGACTGCAGATCGGCCATAAAATCGTCGGTGGAATAGGCTGCAACCTGCGTTGGTCTGGCATTCGACTGCAGGCGTGCCTGTTCCAGTTTGATGAGCATGCAGGTAATTTTCATACGAAACGGCTCATGTTTGTACAGGTCGACGGATGCACTATCCGGTTTGCAGGCGGCTACATCCTGGTCAACTTCCTTCACAAATCCGGCAGGGACAGCAACCTGACGGTCGGATATACTGAGTTCCCGGCGGAGTTCCTCCAGGCCTTTTTGGAAGAGCTTAACTGCCGTTTCCCGCTGTTCGGTCAGGGCAAAACGGGTAACGTCATGGGTAACCTTGGGATTTCCGTCGCGGTCACCGCCAATCCAGGACCGGTATTTAAGGGGCGCCTTCAGGGTGAAGGGTTTGTCGTAGTAAATCTCACCGGCTTTTTGAATATCCCGCAGAATATCCGGAATAACATCCCAGATGGACGTTGTGAAGAAGTACAGGCCGTTTCTTACTTCATCCTGCACGGTGATTTCAGAACTGCGTACATCATCGGTATTCAGCAGCAGGGCAATCTGATTGTAGGTCGCATCGATGACAGACTCACGCTCAGCCGGGGTGATATCCTGTCGGTTGAGCGTCCGCAGGTGTTCGGTAATCCGCTGCTGTATATAGAGAACACTCCGACGGCGGGCCTCTGTGGGGTGGGCTGTGAGCGTAGGCTGTATGTCGAGGTCGTCCAGTACCTGCTGGACTTCCTCAAAAGTGAATTTTTGCTTTTTCAGGTACCCCACAGCCTCCTGAATGGAATCGGCACGAGGGGCATCCGGGGTTTCAGCGGCATCCCGTTCGCGGTTGATTCGGGTAATCTCTTCCTGCTCCGCTTTATTGGCCAGATGGAAAAAGGCCTTGAACGAGCGAAGAAGCCAATCCAGTTCGCGGTGCGACAAGCCGGCAATGCTTTCCAACACACGTTCGCGTTCACCGGGGCTGTCATTTTGATAAGCTTGCTTGAGTTCCTTGCGATAGTACTCAATTTGTTGGTAGATATCATCGCCCGCCTGAATCCGTACTGCGTGGCCAAGCAGACTCCCCAACAGGTTTATCTGACGGCTCAATGTGGGTGAAATACCCTCACCCTCTGCCTGGATTTCCAGACCGTTCCATTTATACATAGGTTCCCTGAATTATTTCCAAATTGTTGCCAGGGTGTATAAATACGCATTTTTTCGCTATCATTTATGAACAATATGCCCCCGGCATTTCTTCCTATGAATGTAAAGAACACGTATCTGCTACCCCTGACGGCCCTGTCACTACTGCTGATTCTGCTCGTAGTGCCGCCAGCGGAAGCCACTGATCAGACACCGGTCAGTACCCGGAATGACACAACCGGCGCAGGTCCCAGAGTTGGGTTGGTACTCAGTGGTGGCGGAGCCAAGGGACTGGCGCATATAAGCATACTCAAGGCTCTGGAGCAGGTTAATATGCCCATCGATTTTATCGCTGGAACCAGCATGGGCAGTATCGTTGGAGGGTTGTACGCCATTGGCTACACCCCCGAAGAAATTGAAGACATTGTCTACCAGGCAAACTGGCCCCGTTTATTTGACGACAGGGAAAGTCGCTGGCTAATCCCGATCGAAGAAAAACAGTGGGATGAAATGTACATGCTCAGTCTTCCGGTTGAAGGGCTCGGCATCAGTCTGCCAAGTGGCGCCATACGAGGTCAGCAAATCGGAAAAATGCTCTCCAGACTGACCGCACATATGCACCACGTCAACGATTTTAATGATTTCCCCATTCCCTTCCTGGCCATCGCAACCAATTTGGGCGACGGCAGCGCGATGGTGCTCCGTGAAGGGATGCTGCCGGATGTCCTGCGTGCCAGTATGTCTATTCCCTCCGTATTTGAACCGGTGCGAATCAACGGGTTCACCGCCATCGACGGCGGTGTTGCCCGAAATTTCCCCGTACGCGACGTGCTGGATATGGGCGCCGACTTTGTCATCGGTGTCAATGCTTCCACCGCCTCAAATGAACCCGACACCCTGGATTCATCCCTGCTTTCGGTGCTCAATCAGACCGTGCTTTTTCATATATCAAAGAGTACGCTGGAGCAGTCCGGACTGGCCGACATCGTAATTGACCCGGACATCGGTGATTTCGGCTTGCTGGACTTTGACGATGTTGAAACAATTATGAAGGCGTCTGATGCGTATATCGCTGCGCACATTCCGATGCTGCAGGCCACTGCTGATTCCCTTAACGCCTTGCGCTCAGACCCGGGAAAACGTCATCGCTATCACCCGGAGCGCCCGGAGGAATACAATATTGCGTCCATTGAACTTCAGGGATCCGGAAGTTACAATCAGGAAGTGATTCTCTCAGAACTCACACTTTCGCCGGGGAGTACCTATACCATTGAGGCCATAGAACGGGCGGTTGACAGGGTGTATAGCCTGCCATACTTCGAACGGGTTACCTATACCTTGACTGACGGGGAAGACGGCGGGAAACGACTGATCTTGCGTTTTTCAGAGCGGAATATGGATCGCTTCAACATCGGTATGCGCTACGACAATCGACATAAAGCCTCTATCCTGCTGAGTTTACGATTACGGAACCCAACCAACATAGATGCCTCACTTCGTCTGAGTCTCAGGCTGGGCGAAGAGCCCATGGGAGACATCCAATATTTTTATTATCGTGGATGGAAACCAAAACTAGGGATTAACCTTCAGGCCAATTACACAGCCCGACGGAATTTCGTCTATGATGAACAAGATGTAATAGGTACTGTGGAAAGTGATGTTTTGTTCAGCGAAGTGTGGATCGGCCCGGTTGTATCCAGTTATTTTCTCATGGGGCTTGGATACCGGACTGAGGTCTTTTACCCTAAGCGGGTGGTCGGACTGCCTGAAATTGAAAAGAAATGGCAACACGTAAACCGCGCATTCGCATTCCTGTGGTACGATACACGGGATGCCGTTGAATTTCCACAGTCGGGTCAGGAGCTGCGTATGGATGCCAGCAACGCCTTCGACTGGCTGGGAACCTCCAGTGTTTTTCAGCTGTACAGCGCACGGTGGCAATTCAATATTCCGCTGACCCCTGTGTTAACCGCATCAGGAGCTGCTTATGCCGCGGTGTCAAGCAATGATTACCCCGTACATTATCGGGTAGGATTAGGCGGACCCGATAATTTCGGTGGATACTATCTCAATGAAATTCACGATGAATGGATCGCCTCGCTTCAAACCGGACTGCAACTGGAATTTATGGATAACCGGTTTGTTAAAGTGAAGGGGTATCTGGGCAGAGCCTCCGCCTTCAATAACATCGACCTTCAAGAGTATCCGCTCATCAGCGGGTGGAGTCTGAGCGCAGGGTTAAATGGTGTAGTTGGTCCGGTTAGAATCACACTCAGTGGCAGTTCGCGCCACGCGTTACATTATGATTTCAGGATTGGATACAATTTCTAAAATACGGTCTCGGGTTCACCACGAAGGTTAGCAACGGCATTTTGTATAAAGGAAGGGATAAACCGGTCGTAGGTACGTTGCAGGTAATTCGCATCGTCCAGGCGTTTCATAATCTGCTCAAATTTTGCCAGACCGTGCTTTTGGATTATACCGTTGCGTTGTGTTTCCTGACTAAAATGATGTGCCATGCCTACCGGATCGGCTTCCGGGTGAAACTGGGTTCCTACAATCTCCGGGGATATCCGCATGGCCATAACTGCACGCTCCAGAGGTATATGGGGTCTGATTTTCTCCAGCGCCATAATGGAGGCTCCCAGGCTCTGGATGGATTTCATACGGGGCTGCAGCACCTGCCACTCCCTGAAGTCACCGGCATAGAACGTACGACCCAGTTTGGAAAACAGCGGATCTGCCTTGCCCGCCTCGGTCAGATGAACGGGCAGAACACCGAAGGAATCGGATTTACGCGGCACCACGTCTGCAATATCAAAATGTCGGCTCATGAGTTGAAACGAGTGACATATTGAAAGAACATACTTGCGGGAACCGGTTGTATTGGTATTGTGATCCCATAGTGCATCCATCCACTTGAAATAGCGATACTCCCACTGCGACCCCTCCCCGTCAAACGGGCTCCCGGGTCCGCCCGATGAAATGTAGATGTCGAAATCGGTATCTGGTACTTCTGCTTTGGAGCGGACATCAAACTCCTGCATAGTAACCGGCGTATTCAAATAGCGACCGTCAGATTCACTGACAAGATTACGGATACAGCGCATACCCTGGTTATCAACACCATTGTACAGATCAAGTACAGCAACACGAACCGGTTTTATTGCGGCCATTATCTTTCGTAACGAAGAATGAATACCGGGAGGGAGCCCCCTCCGGCCGTTACATTGGCCAGATTACTGGTTGACGTTCGCACCAGGCACCCTCCCATTAGGGGGCCGTTAATATACGGATCAAGATCGATAACTGTGGGTACGCTTTGCCATCCGCCGGGAGTTTTCATCAGGAAAGGTTCCTTAGCTATATCCACAACCTCCTGCACCACAAATCCAAACGCTATTCCGGTTTGGATGGCCTCACTCCATTGTGCTTCGGTAGCTTCAAAACCCAGCACAACCCCTTTGCCACCGTACTCATCGTTGGGCTTAATCACGAAATGGGCCCGGTTTCGGCCTACCATTTCCAGAAGGTCCACCATCCGGCCTCTGTACATGGTCTTGGTATCACGAAGTTTGCGGGTCCAGGGAATGTGATTGCGGATTGCCTGTAATTCAATCTGATTAAGTACATTCGTGTATTTGGGGTCGGTCAGAAATGAAAACAGCGATTTCTTATGTACCAGTTTGGAGCGAAAGGAGTTCAGGTAGCAGGTTTTCTGTTGACGGTACCCCTCTTCATAGGCCTGACACTCCCCGCGGATTTCCAGAAACTCATTGGTAAGAAGTCTGCGGTACACAATGTCAATCTTTTCCCCGTTGGCATACACCCAACCGTCACGGACCTCCAGCTCGCGTGGATCCGCAACATGGCATACATGTCCCCTGCGATGCAGATAGTCCTGAACAATGTGAAACTCATGTATGGTGGGGATGTCCTGGAAATCGACAATGCAGAAAGTTGGTTTCTCCTCCCGACCGTCAAATTCTTCATAGTATGTGCGAAGCAGCCCATCAATAAGATGGTCAAGCGGTGAGGCAAACCGGACCGGGTGTCTTTTAATAAACTCCCTGAAAACCGGCAGTTCACGGTAAACTTGTGCAAGTTTATGCAGGTATCCCACGCCCGCAGGGCTTTCGGCATTCAGCTCCACAAACCGAAATGAGTCGTGCGTCAGAAACGCATCCAATCGGGCCGTGGCCGATAAACGGATTACATTGGTTGGAATGGCGGCCAATTCAATTTCTTCGGGCGTCAGACCAAGCTCTTCTACTGCTTCCTTACTATTGAAATGTGCCGCTGCAATTTTCAAAATAGCCTGTCTGAGCACATAAACTGCATCCTGAACCTGCAGATAACTGCTTTCCGTGAGAAAAGCCGGACGCAGGCTGTAGGTTAACGGCCGATCGCCAAAAAGCAGTTTCCGGTCTTTTTGAGTCTGTACAAAAGCCTCAAGCATCTCCTCGCTGGCATTCAAATTGGAAGCCAGCAGGTGATGATAGTGATCAATGATATGCTGAATACTACCCTGCATCAGGATTATTTATGCAGCTGGTCGTTAATGTCAAAATTGGGATATGAACTCCGTTTTTCCAGTGCCTTTTTTACCGCAAATTTTGCAGTGGCAGCCACCACCCAATCGAAGTTTTCCTGACCTACACTGTTAAAATCGGCATCAGGTGCCGGATTCATAAAATCAATGGCGTAGGGTACCCCATCGCGAACCGCAAATTCTACAGTGTTCATGTCATACCCCAAAGCATTGCACAAGGCCAGCACATCACGGGTGATTTTTTCCTTGAGTTTCACCGGTACAGCCTGATCACGGACAGAAGCGTAGCGCAGGTGATGCTCTGCTTTCGGATTGTAGGGCATTACATGCACGTCTTTACGACCAATACAATAACATCGATAATAATCTTCAAAGTCGATGTCTTCCTGCAGCATCATGCAATCGGTACCGCTCTCATCGTAGGCTTTGAAAAACTCAAGCGGGGAACGCACCTTGGTAACCCCTCGCCATCCCCCGCCGTCATGGGGTTTGAGGTAGGCCGGAAACCCGATATAATCAAAGGTCCGCTGCCAGTCGATCGGATAGTTCAGGTTGCGAAAGGAGTTCGATTTTGTATTGGGCGGATGTTCTTTTTGGGGCAAAATAGCTGTCTTGGGTACAGCTACACCCGCTTTTTCCGCTATGATATTGTCGATAAACTTGTCATCGGCACTCCACCAGAACGGGTTATTGATAATGTACGTACCCTTGATGGAAGCCCATTTCAGAAACGACCGATAGAAAGAAACCTCATGGGAGATACGGTCAATGATGACATCGTAGGCCCGCAAATCATCCATGTGGATAGTATCCAGTGCAACGAAGCTGGCCTGAACCTCTTTGGCGGCGTAGTGCGTGTTGATGTGGGCGATGAGCGCCTCGGGGAAGGACGACTCCATTCCGCGTAGTATGCCGATTTTTTTCATGAATTACCCCGTGTTAAAGTATGTGTTTTTGAATCATGTCCCGCCACCACGGCCAGTCGTGCTTGGTCTGGTTTCCCCAGATATCCAGCTGATGAGGCACCGATTTACGCTCCAGTTTCCGGGACATATCCACATTGGCATCCAGGCACATATCCCATTCCCCGCTCACCAGCCTGAGGTCCAGACGGCGTATATCTTCCAGATGCTGATGGTTGTTCAGGTTTGGAACATAATCTACCGGATTATTGAAATACACGTTGTCATCGTAAAAACCGTCCATGAAACCGCGAATATCAAATTTACCGCTCATGGCGATGAGCTTGCCGAAACGCCCCGGATATTTCAGGACGATGTTCAACGCGTGGTAAGCACCAAAGCTGGCACCCGCACTGACGATAAACTGATTTTCGTTACGGGAGTGGATATAGGGTATCACCTCATCGTTGATATAACTGTCATACTGGCGATGACGAACGATGCGCACATACGGCGAGGCCTGCGTGTTGTAGAAGCTTTCCTTATCAACCGAGTCCACGCAGAATACCTGATTGTACCCTTCTTCAATCTGCCGGCGCAGGGCACTGATCATATGGAAGTCTTCCCACTCATGAAACCGACCCATACTGGATGGAAATACAAGCACTGGAGTGCCGCTGTGTCCGAAGACCAGCATTTCCATATCTCTGCCCAGACTGGGACTCCACCATTTCACATATTCCCGATGCATAGCAGTTTGTTACAATATTGTTGATTGGATTTTTCAGGTCATAACCTACCCGCATAATAAGGCAATTACGGGCTGCCAAACAAATAAAAAAAGGATGCATCCCATCGGGAATGCATCCTTTATATGATATCGAGGAAAAGAGCATTAACGCTCTGCTATTAAATGAGTTGCATCATCTATTAGCAATCAAGAAGGCTGTTCAAACCTTGCTTTTGCTCAATATAGAAACGTTTGCGTATCAGGATGTAACCAAATTGTTATCAGATAACGGTTCCGTCTTTTATTACACTGGACTTGGTAACAATAACGATTCCGTCTACAACGGAGTAGTTGTCATAATGACCGTCTTTGAGATGGTCACCGCCGTTGATACGCACATCATTTCCGATACGGGCATTCTTGTCAACGATGGCATTATTAATATAGCAACGCTGACCAATACCCACGGGCGGAATTCCGTTTGTAGTTTCCAGTTGTTCCAGCGATGGATAGTAATCATTACCCATTACAATTGCATTGCAAATTGTTGTGCCTCTGCCGATACGTGACCGAATCCCGATAACGGCCCGTTCAATGCGGCTGGCCTCAATAATCCCCCCCTCGGCTATAATGGTTTTTTCCAGTGTTGTACCCGACAGCTTTGATGCCGGCAGGAGTCGGGCCCGGGTAAATATCTGCCGTGACTCGTCATACAGGTCGAATTGCGGCAACTCGTTGGTGAGCTCAAGGTTGGCCTCAAAGAAGGATTTTATGGTACCAATATCGGTCCAGTATCCCTCGTACGTATGGCTGTACACATTATATTCACTCAAGGCTGCCGGAATAATCTCCTTGCCGAAATCCTTGGCGTCTTCATACTTGTTGAACAGATCAAGTAAGGTTTTGCGACTGAACACATAGATTCCCATGGAGGCCAGATAGACCCGACCCTGATCACGAAGGTGGTCGGGCACCTCTGAAACCCAGTCAGAGAGTTGATCCAGACCCGGTTTTTCAATGAAGGTAGGAATGGTGCCGTCTGCTTCAGTCTTCATAATACCAAAGCCCGTTGCGTCCTCACCATTGACCGGTATTGTGGCAATAGTCAGATCGGCACCACGCTCAATATGTTTTTCAATAACCGCACGGTAGTTCATCTGATAAAGCTGGTCGCCACTGAGAATGAGCACATATTCGTAGTCATTGTTTTCCATGTGGTGAATAGATTGGCGCACAGCATCTGCTGTTCCCTGATACCACTGCTGTGAGTTGGGAGTCTGCTCGGCAGCAAGAATATCCACAAAACCCTTTCGGTTGAACGAGTCAAAGTGATAGGTATTTTTGATATGGCGGTTCAGTGAAGCTGAGTTGAACTGTGTCAGCACATAGATCTGCCGCACATCCGAGTGCAGACAGTTGGATATGGGAATGTCAACCAACCGATATTTACCGCCGATGGGTACCGCCGGTTTGGATCGGCTCTTGGTTAATGGATACAGGCGGGACCCAGCACCTCCGCCCAATATCACTGCAATAGTTTTGTCCATCATGTGATTAGCTCTCCTTATGTATTTAGGCTATGGTATAGTTGATTATATTTATCCGCTGATGCGTACCATGAGAAATCTAAGGCTACAGCACGTTTTTGCAGATTAAGCAATTGTTTTTTGTCACTGAATACGGAAACCCCTCTTCTGACCGCTGTCAGCAGATCCTCCACGCTGTAGTGATCGAACCGAATACCGTACCCGTTGTCCAGGCTCATGTCAATAACGGTATCCTTCAGCCCCCCCACGGCCCGGACAACCGGTATAGTTCCGTAGCGTAAGGCATACATCTGGTTGAGTCCGCAGGGTTCAACCCGTGAGGGCATCAGCAGGAAGTCGGCCCCGGCATAAATCTGGTGAGCCAGCTTTTCATTGTACTGCAGGGAAGCATCGAAAAAGCCCAGATGCTCTCTGCTCATCTCTCTGAAACGGTGCTGCAGTCCGGGATCCCCGGTACCCAGTACCACAAAGTTTGCCTGTCCGCCGGAATTCAGAAACCACGAGATCATTTCAGGCAGCAAATCTGCCCCTTTTTCACGCACCAGCCTTCCGATAAAAGCGAACGTTGGCAGCTCAGGTTTCAGATTAAAGTAGTTGCACAGAATCTCTTTGTTCAATGCCTTGCCCTTTTTCAGATCTCTGGCTGAGTAGGTATGCGCAATCAGAGGATCCGTAGCAGGATTCCAGACATCCGTATCAATCCCGTTAATAATACCCAGCGATTTCTGGTACTCAGCATTGATAAGTCCCTCCAGTCCGGCGCTGCTGTACTTGAGCTCATCCATGTACGACTGCGAAACCGTTGTGACCGACCAGGCCGTGCGGATGCCGGCGCTCAGAGCATTCAACCGACCACCCCATTCCATTAGTCCTACCCGGTTTTCGTTGATGTACGGCAGCAGAAAACGCTTGCCCATGTCATACCAGCCGTGGTATTCACCGTTGTGGATGGTAAGCACGGTAGGGATGGCTCTGAGCTGTTGATAATCCGGACACGAGGTGATCATGAAGGGTATCAGCGCGGTGTGATGATCATGACAATGTATAATATCCGGTTTTTGGGCAAAGGCACTGATCCAGTTAAGGACAGCCACCTGAAAGGAAGCATAACGCTCAAATTCATCCCAATAAGGGAAGCCGCTTTCAGGATCTATATAGACGCCAGGACGGTCAAATCTGCCCGGTATATCCACAATGTACAGTGGAAAACCGAGTGAATTCGATTTTTCCCGTAAAATCTGAAAGGTAAACCAATGCGGACCGATATGGGCTTTGTCTTTATGAACCAGTTCAAATTCATGTTGCTGAATAAAAGGCACATCGTAGGCCGGCATAACTACCCAGCTGTCTACCCCCTTTTCATTCTGATATTTGGGCAATGCCCCGACCACATCCGCCAGTCCACCGGCTTTTGCAACCGGATAGCACTCAGCGCTGGTATGAATTACATGCATATAGGCTATAAAAAAACGTTGAAATCTGTATTCTTTGGAAAGTAGGCAGTTTGGCGCAAAGGGACAAAATTATCACGGTACTTGTCAACAAGTTTGAAAATTTTTCGTACCATGGCGCAAACACTTAAAAAAAGAAGCTATGCCAGTTATTCAGGTACAAAACGTCAGTAAAACCTTCGAAAAGACACGAGCCGTACACAACGTGTCTTTTGAAATTCCCACCGGATGCATCTACGGCATTCTTGGACCGAACGGGGCCGGAAAAACTACGACCATCCGGATGATCAATTCAATTATGATGCCCGATTCCGGCCAGATTCTGATTCAGGGTCGGGTAGCTAGCCCGGAAACCCAGCGGGTGATTGGATACATGCCCGAAGAGCGAGGGTTGTATAAAAAGATGAAAGTAGGCGAACAGCTCATGTACCTGGCCCGGCTGAAAGGACTTTCACGACAGGACGCCAGAACATCCATCAAACAATGGCTGGACAGATTCGAAGCCTCAGACTGGATTGGCAAAGAGATTGGCGAACTTTCCAAGGGCATGCAACAGAAAGTGCAGTTCATCGCAACAGTTGCCCACGACCCCGAAATTTACATCTTCGATGAACCTTTCAGTGGTCTGGATCCAATCAACAGCGAACTGCTTCGAAACGTAATCCTGGAACTGAAATCCGCAGGCAAAACAATTTTGTTTTCTACCCACAGGATGGAACAGGTAGAACAGATGTGTGACTATATCTGCCTGTACAGGAAGGGTGAGAACGTGCTCAACGGCAACCTCACTGAAATCCGCAAATCATTCGGTCAGAACACGATTATCCTTGAATTTGACGGTGATCACCGCTTTTTAGATTCACTGAACGGCGTGCGTTTCAACAATCGCTCCAATCGCTCTGTGGAAATTATCCCCGATTCGGGGACAGATCCTCAGGAAATCCTTCAAACAGCTATCCGGCAAGTTACGGTTAACCGTTTTGAGCGAGTGTACCCATCGCTGCAGGAAATTTTCATTCAAACCATCAAAAATCAACAGGACTAGACGATGAACACCGAAAAGTTTCTACTGATATTCAAACGAGAGTATCTGACCCGCGTGAGAACCAAGGCGTTCATCGTTTCTACGATTCTGGCTCCGCTGGGTTTACTGATACTGATTATCATCCCTATAATTCTGAGTTCCTTTGAGACGGAACAGACTCAGAAAATTGGCATTGTTGACCAGACCGGCTCGGTTTACCAACGCCTGAGTGAACTCAATCCGGACCGCTACACTGAGCCTGACGCCATGCCTGTTGACTCCCTGCGTTCCCTGGTTATAACCGGGGAACTGGATGGATTTATCATCTTGTCGCAGGCACATATTGACGGAGAGCAGAATCCGGAACTTTTTTATACCGGTACCGGTGGCCTCAGTCTTGTGGGTGAAATTCGAAGTGATCTCAGAACAGTGCTGCGGGATGAACGACTCGACCGTGCAGCTGTTGGTGAAACCGTCAGAGCTATACTCTCCATGCAAACCAACTTGCAAACCAGGGTTCTCACAGAGACCGGTGAAGAAGAGAGTGACACACTCAGCCTGTTTTTTGTTGGCTATATCATGTTCTTTATCATCTATGCAGCCATGTTCGGCTACGGTGCGGTCATCATGCGAAGCGTAATTGAGGAGAAGTCGAACCGGATTATTGAAGTAATCACATCCTCGGTAAAACCTTTTGAGCTTTTAATGGGCAAGGTGATGGGAGTTGGTGCCCTTGGGCTTACCCAATTTGCTATCTGGAGCGTGACCGGCGCGGGTATCATGGCTGTTGCCGCACCACTGGCTGCCCTGTTTCTGGGTGGCAATGAAACATCTGCCCCGGACGCCCGGCAGGCTGCAGCTCAGGCCGACCTCCCCTTTTCCATCCCAACGATTGGTGCTGAGGTTTGGGTGGTATTCGTACTCTTTTTCCTGGCAGGGTACCTGATATACAGTGCGATGTACGCCGCGGTGGGATCCGCCGTTGATTCGGAAAGCGACGCCAATCAGCTTATGATTCCACTGATGATTCCCATCATGCTTCCCTTGCTGTTTATCGGCAACATCGCCTCCGACCCCAACTCAACCTTCTCGGTGATTACCAGTCTGGTACCGTTCTTCTCGCCTATGCTCATGCCTATGCGGGTCGCTATGACGCCCGTTCCGTTCTGGGAAGTAGCACTGGCGCTGGCACTGTGTATACTTACCTTCGTGGCAATAATCTGGGTAAGCTCCCGGATTTATCGTGTAGGTATTCTGATGTACGGGAAGAAGGCTTCATTCGCCGAATTGTTCAAGTGGGTACGTTCAAACTGAAATCAGCCGGGTCGCAATGATTTAATTTTTGCAAGTACCCGTACATCATACTCATTGAACATCATGCGCTCAAGCGTCTCTTGCCGCTGACTGCCGGGCAGCATGGAAATTTTGTCAAGGGCCATATAACGGACTCGGGGGTCTGCATCGCTGAGAAGGTCCGGAAGTATTTCGGCCCAGTATTCTGCTTCAATTTCCAACGGCAGGAGCGCTGCAAACGCAACAGACCGGAGCGTGAACGGATAGGCGGATGTGAGGTAATCCATCAGATTAGGCGCATACACTTCGCCCTGCCTTGTGGACGTGAGCAGCGGGATGATGGTTTCAGTGAAGAGCAGGTCTTCGCGGTCTTCAAAAAGCAGGCTCCTGCCCACCGAGTACATTTCCTGTTCGTCTACAATGCGTGCATAAACGTCCAGCGCCAGATTCACGAATGGGATGTCCTGCGATTGGCTTATAATGCGAAAGACCTGCTGTTCAACAGCTTCATTACCCGAATAATTTGCCAGGGCTTGAAGAGCGGCAACCCGTACCTCCCGGGACTCATCGCCCAACAAATCAAGAAATCGCTGGTGGGTACCGAACGCGCCGCCTACTATCTGCGAAAGACTCCGTACCAGGGCTGCCTTGACCGCTGCGTCGGGTTCGTTGCGGATAAGGTCCTGCAGGATGAGTTGAACATCAGGGTCGTTGCGTACACGGCCGAATCCCTCGGCCGACTCAATACGTCGTGCCGGGTCAATATCCCTCCTGAGTTGATACAACCAAAAGGCGGCTGGCTTGATTTCATCAAAGTGAACGAGGGGATCATCATTAAATACGTACATATTTTCGACATACCCCGAGGTACTCAGGTGAAGCCGGTCACCCAGATTACTGGCCAGAACATCCATTTCGTAGACCGACCCGTCGGAGAACTGTCGAACTTCAAGGGTGAGATACCGCTGCGGATAGGTATGTTCAGGCACCAGTTCCAGCATGTATTTACCGGTAACTTCGTCGAATTCATAAATGACTGTGTAGTTTTCGGCAACAGGAATATTGGCTTCATCCACACTCATCAGGGTGGACGGAGTGTTCAGCGAATCCAGCCGGGCAACTTGCTGCCAGTTGACTACGCCGGCAGGCATGCCGAATACAGCCGGGATCAGGGCGTCAACCTGGTTGAGATAATCACGGTGAGTCTCTTCAAGTAAATCTCGGTTACGGGGGTCAGTGAGTATCAGCGCCGTGTTCCAGAACCGGGGGTCCAGATGTGTCCACTGCCTGGAAGATGTTGAAATCATATCAGATGGCTTCAATTCATTGACGCTGATACCAGCATTTCGGGCGATTTCATGCGCCAGCATAGCCTGCAGGGTGACTATGAAATCCGGGTTTTCAGTGCCGGCGGATATCAGATAGCTTCCGGCCCATTGCTGAGAAATTCCGCGCAGGAGCTGCGATTCCAGATCCCCTCCGTTTTCAGTGAGTACCACAAGACCCGGTCCGTACGGCGCAAGTTCCCAGTGATGATCGTGCAGGTAAACCACGTTCAGTCCACCGAACGGAAGTGGTGAGTCGGTAATCTGCCGGGCATGGGATGTCAATGAGCGGATGACTGTGAGCAGACTTTCAGCGTCGGCGGCAGTCAGGATCCCGGGCTGAACAAAAAGTCGTATAGGCGCTTCCGGCCCCAGATCGTCATACTGCTCGAGCAGACCGGAGGTGATACCAATCTGCGAAACGGGAGCCGGCGTTCTTGTTCTCCAGTGGAAAAGTCGTTGACCTTCTGGCAACAGGATGTTGGCCGTCTGCACACCATTGGCAACCGTTTTCCAGTTGGATGGAACCAGAACGCGAATATCAACCGGTACCTGCAGGTTTTGGATTGCGGGGGCAGGAAACAGGTTGGCCGTAGCCCCCGGTAGAAACGAAGTTGAATACAGCAGGGAATCGGCCCGATGCATGGAAAAGGTAGTCTCAGCCCGGTAGATGATTTCGAGCTTATGCGACACGGAGTCGCGCAGACTCTGCAAAGAAGTGACCAGAAGCGTGTCGTTTCGAAGGTAGAAATCGGCTGGCTGTTCGTTAATCAGTACGTCATAGATTTCTGTGCGGATAGCATGCAGGTGCAGCTGCAATGCATCGCTGTTATTCACAGAAAACTGCCATGCAGCAACACCCCGGATGGTCTGACCTTCCGGACCGGTTTCAACAGTAATCTGCAGGTGATGATAGGTAACGGAATCGGGCTGAGTGGATGCCAGCGAAGTGGCTGCCGACATAAGAAAATAAAGCAGCAGAAAACATCCCGCCGTGACAGATAAACGCATGATTAACTAGCTGAAATGTTGTAGAATTTCGTCTTTCAGTCCGGGCACAACGGAGATACCGTTGCCGGTATGGATATCAGGCTTACCGTTTACATCCAGGAAATGGCCGCCTGCGCCCTGCACTACCGGTAATAACGCAGCCGCATCCCAAATATTTAAGATAGGATCAAACATTATGTCGGCCCGGCCGGTAGCTACCATCATGTGTCCGTAGGCATCCCCCCATGTACGGTCAACTCGAACTTTTTTCATAAGATCGGAAACCCGTGGCTCAAAACCGTGCTTACGGATGTTTTTGCGGTCGGTAGTCAGCAGGGTTGCTTCGTTCAGATGCCCGCACGACCTTACCCGAACAGTGGATCCGTTCAATCGGGTGCCAAGATCCGGGGCTCCATCGGTCAGTTCATCCATCGCCGGGGCATAAATTACTCCGGCAACGGGTTTGCCGCCTACCAGCACCCCAATCAACGTGGTATAAAGCGGAATCCCATGAATAAATGAAACCGTTCCGTCAATGGGATCCAGAATCCATTGTACCGCGGCATCAGGGCGTATCCGACCGTGCTCCTCTCCGATAATGCCATGATCTGGAAACCGAAGTTCAATCAACTCGCGTATCAGCCACTCTGCTTCACGGTCGGCAATGGTAACAGGCGACTGATCACCTTTTGTAATGACTTCCACCCCTTTTCTGAAATATTTCAGGGTGTGTTGTCCGCCAAGACGGGCAAATTCAATGGCATTTTCAAGGATTTCTTCGGTTTTCATCACTTAATTGTTTGTCCGGGGTTGTATATTGAGCGCCTGATTAAACCATGCCGAAAATACGATATTATCATGACTGATACCCAGATCTTCCAGTTTATTGCAACCCGACTGAGCCTCACTGCGGCCCAGGTCCAGAAAGTATCGACCTTGCTTGACGAAGGTGCCACCATCCCCTTCCTGGCACGATATCGCAGAGAGGTGACCGGTGACCTGGATGAGGAGCAGCTGCGCGCCATACGCGATGACCTGGATGCTGTGCGACTGCTCGAGGAGCGTCGTAGTGTTGTACTGCGATCTATTTCCGAACAGGGCAAGCTTACCGATGAACTTGAAAAAGCAATACGGGCCTGTACCGACCTCAAGACCCTGGAAGATCTTTATCTGCCCTACAAACCAAAACGCAAAACCCGCGCCAGTATGGCCAGGGAGAAGGGACTTGAACCACTGGCAGAGATGATATTGAACCAGGAGGTGACCCGCGGTAACCCGGCCGACATTGCTGCCGGCTTCATTGACCCTGAAAAGGGTGTTGAAACCGCAGATCAGGCACTTCAGGGTGCCAAAGATATCGTTGCAGAGTGGGTCAATGAAAATGCACAAGTCCGTGAAAAGCTCCGGCAGGAATTTCGCAAATACGGGGCCATAACTGCACGAAAAGCCAGCTCGGTGACCGACCGTACCGTGTATGAAGCGTATTATGAATTCTCTTGTAAAGTCAAATTCCTGAAACCACACCAGACACTTGCGCTGAATCGCGGGGAGCGGGAGGGTATTCTAATGGTTAATCTGGAGGTCTTTGAAGAACAATGCCTCGACCACATTGACGATGTGGTTTTCAAAACCGAAGACAGCATTTTTACCGATTATTTACTGGACGCTTCCGAAGACGCCTTCAAACGGCTTCTGTTCCCTGCACTGGAACGTGAGCTTCGTAATGAGCTCACCGAAGCCGCCGACCAGCACGCTATTGAAACGTTCGCCGAAAATATGGGGAACCTGCTTATGCAGCCACCACTGGCCAATAAGGTTGTCATGGGCATTGACCCCGCCTTCAGAACCGGGTGTAAAGTTGCCGTGATTGACCCCACCGGTCGCTACCTGGAGGGCAACACTATTTATCCCACCGAGCCGTTCCGGAAGGTTGTTGAGGCTGAAGCCATTGTTAATCATCTGATCGATAAACACAAGGTTACCCTGATTGCCATTGGAAACGGTACGGCATCACGGGAAACGGAGGCTTTCATCGCCGAGCTTATCCAGCGACGTAAAAGTCAGCACCCAACCGAAGAACTTTTTTACCTGATCATCAGCGAGGCCGGAGCTTCAGTTTACTCAGCTTCACCAACGGCCCGCGAGGAATTTCCGGATCTGGACGCAGCACAGCGCGGCAACATCTCAATTGCACGAAGAGTACTGGACCCGCTGGCTGAACTGGTTAAAATTGACCCTAAATCGGTTGGAGTTGGTCTTTACCAGCATGATGTAAACCAATACAAGCTGTCAAAAAAACTGGACGATGTGGTTGAATCATGCGTGAATACCGTGGGTGTAAACCTGAATACAGCCAGCGCGGCCCTGCTTACGCATATTTCCGGTCTTTCAAAGACCATCTCCGAGAACATCATAAAATACCGTGAGAAGAATGGCAAGTTTACCAGCAGAGATCTGCTGTTGCAGGTGCCCGGTGTGGGAGCGTTCAAGTACCAGCAGGCAGCCGGGTTTCTGCGGGTAGCGGAGTCCGATAATCCCCTCGACAATACTGCAATTCACCCGGAAAGCTACGATGCTGCCCGGCAACTGTGTGCGATGTTTGAAATTGATCTGGCTCATCTATCCGCCATGCAGCAGTCACTGGCGCAGAAGTTTCAGCATATTAAGAAATCAGAAGTAGCCGAAAAGCTTGGAATTGGTATTCCGACACTGGAGCTGATCATCGAGAACCTGCTCAAGCCGGGTCGCGATCCCAGAGAATCACTTCCCAAACCTATTCTGCGTCAGGACATCCTCAAACTGGAGGATCTCAAACAAGGAGATCAGCTGGAAGGCACCGTTCGTAACGTTGTTGACTTCGGCGCTTTTGTTGATCTTGGCGTAAAACAGGACGGGTTACTCCACGTATCGCGAATGAGTCTGGACGGATCAAGGGTAAAGAGCCCGCACGATGTTGTGTCTGTCGGTGATATAATAACCGTTGAAGTGGAGACCATAGATATGGAACGTGGCCGGATAGGTATCAGGCTGGTCGGCAAATCGTAGATCTCACACCTGCGCCCTGCTCCGGACCTCCGGACGGGCTGCCTTGGTATCAGGGTTTCAAAGTACAACACCACGGCATATGCTCAATTTGATTACATATCTCAAGACGGGTATGCGTCAGAGGTACCTATAAAAAAGGCCGGTACATCACAGAGACGTACCGGCCTTGACAAGGCTTTATAATCGAGCTGATTAGCGTACAAACAGCATTTCGCTATAGGTAGGCAACGGCCAGTAATCATCGGCAACCAGATGCTCAAGCTGGTCGGCATACTTCCTGACATCATTCATAGCAGGAAGTACATTTACAAACATGTGCTCTGCTTTTTCGGTGACCGATTCGCCACCAAGCTCATGATTCTGCTTACTGAGTTCAGCGTTGGCAGCAATCAGGCCATTGAGCGCCTGATTTACTTCCTCAGCCACAGTTTTTGTGCCACTCACGTCAAGACCAATGGACTTGCCGCGATCAACAATAGCTGCCAGCTCGTTTAAGTACCGAACGGAGGCAGGTATAATCATGGTCCTGGCAATTTTCTCGGTTGTCTCAGCCTCAATATTGATATTCAGAAAATACTGCTCAGTGAAAATCTCCAGGCGGGAAGCAACCTCTCTGTCATTGAGAACCTCGTACTTGCTGAAAAGCTTCAGATTTTTGTCAGTACCAAGTTGCGGAAGAGCTTCGTAGGTAGATTTCAGATTAAGCAACCCGCGTTTGGCAGCTTCCTTCTGCCAGTCATCGGAGTAGCCGTCGCCGTTGAAGATGATCTTGGAACTCTCTTTCAAGGTAGACTTAATCACCTTGGCCAGTGCTGCTTCAAATTCAATTCCTTTTTCAAGTTCATTCTCCAGCGCAGTGGTCATGATATCAAGCGCTTCGGCAACAATGGTGTTGAGCACAACAATTGGGAATGAAACCGACTGCGATGAACCCACTGCCCGGAATTCGAATTTGTTACCGGTGAAGGCAAAAGGCGAGGTTCGGTTTCGGTCGCCCGCATGTTTGGGCAGGTGGGGCAATACCGGTGTTCCCAGTCCCAATAAACCGCCTTTTTTGGACGATTTTGCGCCACCATTCTGAAGCTGCTCGTATACATCAGCCAGTTGTTCACCTGTGAAAATGGAAATAATGGCCGGCGGGGCTTCGTTGGCGCCGAGACGGTGGTCATTACCGGCTGATGCCACGGCAACACGAAGCAGATCCTGATGGTCGTGGACTGCTTTGATGACCGCTGTAGAGAAGAACAGGAAACTCATGTTGGTATGCGGATCTTCACCCGGCTCCAGCAGATTGAACCCGCGGTCGGTTGACATCGACCAGTTCAAGTGCTTGCCGCTTCCGTTCACTCCTGCAAATGGCTTCTCGTGAAGCAATGCAACCAGTCCATATTTACGGGCCACTTTCTTCAGCGTAATCATCAGCAGCTGCTGGTGATCGGCCGCATGGTTGGCTTTCTCGAAAATCGGGGCAATTTCATACTGGCCCGGCGCCACTTCGTTATGACGGGTCTTAACCGGAATCCCCAGACGGTACATCTCGTATTCTGCTTCCATCATGAAAGCAAGGACACGGTCTGGAATACTTCCGAAGTAATGATCACTAAGCTCTTGTCCACGAGGAGGTACGCCGCCAACAAGCGTGCGGTTTGACTGCATCAGGTCAGGACGACTATAGTAGAACTCCTGGTCGATCAAAAAATATTCCTGCTCGCAACCGGCCGTTGAGTAGACGCGCTTTGCGTTGGTTATGCCGAAATGGCGGGCTGCACGAAGCGCCTGCTTGTTAATGGCCTCGTTAGACCGCAGCAACGGTGTCTTATGGTCCAGTGCTTCGCCGGTCCAGGAAGCAAATGCCGTTGGAATACACAGATAGGTACCGTTCTCGTTATCAACAACAAAAGCAGGTGAGGTTGGGTCCCAGGCTGTATAGCCACGGGCCTCAAAAGTAGGCCGCAGTCCGCCGCTGGGGAAGCTGGACGCATCAGGCTCGCCCTGAATCAGTTCCTTGCCAGAAAATTCTGCAATGGCACCACCGCCCTTGTTGGGAGTGATAAAACTGTCATGCTTTTCAGCGGTATAACCGGTCAGTGGCTGAAACCAGTGGGTGAAATGGGTTGCACCACGTTCCATAGCCCAATCTTTCATAACTACAGCCACAGCATCCGCTACGTCACTGTTCAGCGGCTCACTGTCCGTAATCGTCTTTTTAAGCTCCTTCCATACAGCCTTTGGTAAACGCTCTTTGAGTGTCTCCAGCTGCAGCGTATTCTCCCCGAAAATTCGGGTAATATTCATTTTCTTTCCGTCGAAAGCGGAATCAATGTTACGAATGGCCGTAACCGGGTTGAACCGGCGATAATTTTTGCTCATGATAAGATAAGGTTGTGATTACTTCGTTGGTTCTTGGCGAATTTTTTTTAAGCGTTTTAAACATAAAGCCATATTATTTTAATGTCAAACTTATTATAACAACACTAAATCATCCAATAATTGAGCACTGACAATCGATATAAAACCGCTTTTCTGCCATATTTAATACTGATAAATACTCCCCAACAACAACATTTAATACACTCAAGCACTTGACCTGTTAATTTTTTTAACATCTCACCCACCTCACAACAACCAGTAACTCACCTAAATTATTTAGGCATCCACCGAATTAGCAGCCCTAAAACGGTTTTTGTATTTTTGCTGTTATCCGGGTTTACAATCACTTTGACTGATGTGAGCCCTAACACTATCCAATCCACCCGTGTCTGTTACTACTCCCTCTTCCGGTCTTTCTGCCTGGATTCTGGCATCCCGACCCAAAACACTGGCTGCTGCTTTCATCCCGGTTTGTGTTGGCACAGCCCTGGCTTACCATGACGGCCAACTAAACCTGTATGCGGCCGGAATTGCGCTTCTGTGCGCCTTTCTGATCCAGATCGGAACAAATTTTGCCAACGATTATTATGACTTTGTCAAAGGAAGTGATCAGCAAGATCGTATTGGATTTGAGCGGATGACCTCATCGGGCAGGATTGCTCCGGCAACCATGCTTAAGGCAACCTACCTGACCATGGGGCTGGCTTTTGTAGTCGGCCTGCTTCTCGTACTGCACGCAGGCTGGATAGTTCTTGTTATCGGTGTGCTCTCCCTGATCTTTGGGGTTGCCTACACCGGCGGACCCTACCCATTGGGATATAACGGGCTAGGCGACCTCTTTGTCTTTCTTTTCTTCGGGGTCATCGCTGTAATGACAACGTATTACATACAAGCTTTGGAGTGGTCGACCGTGACGTTCTGGGCCGCATTGGCCGTTGGTGCGCTTGCAACCAATATTTTAGTAATCAACAACCTCCGCGACAGCGAGCAGGACCGGCGTTCGGGCAAAAGAACGCTTGGCGTACTCTTTGGTGACACGGCCCTGAAATTAGAATACCTGGCACTCACCCTGCTGGCTTTTGCCATTCCCCCGCATTACTTCGTGGTGGAATCCTTCGGCTGGCCTGTACTCCTCCCCTTTTTAGCAGCCCCGTTGTTTGTCTATCTGAACATTCAGGTCTGGACCGTGGCCGATAAACGCAGGTTGAACAAAACACTGGAGCTTACTGCTGCCGCAATGACACTATTTGGTGTTCTGATGGCTGCGGGTATCGTATTGCAGGCCGGATAATGCTTCAGCACGAGGTTTATAGCATCCCGTTTCGCAAGCCTTTGCACACAGCCGCCGGATCCATAACCCACAGAAAAGGATTCTGGCTCCGGTACCGCACTTCAAAATCCATTTTATTCGCTGAAGCTGCCCCGTTACCCGGATTTTCGCGACCCGATGATACCCTTGAAACGGTAACGTTCTGGTTAAGCAGGCATCAGGCCATGCTTCAAGAATACCTGCAAGAGGGCGAAAAGCTTCATCCGGGTGTGCAGGCCGGTGAATTGCTTGACGCCTACCGGTCACTGAGCACGCTGCTTCACCAGACTCCGGGCGACATTCCGGCAAGTCTGAACTACGCATTGGATGTCTTGCTGCTGCAGCTTTGGTTGTCTGCGCAGCAGCAGGATATGAAACCCGTGAGCCTGAATGCCCTTGCAAACTCCCGTGACGAGGTGCTTCGCAGCGTTGAACTGGGATATCGTACCCTTAAAGTTAAAATTGCCGTCAATGAAGAGGCTGAGTTAAACTTGCTGGACTACATCCGCAGGCAGTATCCTCGTGTTCATCTTCGTTTGGATGCCAACCGCGGCTGGGATCCCGGCGAAACCGAACACTGGCTCCCGCAATTCATGGCTTTTGATCCCGAGTATATAGAAGAGCCAACCGCTGATCTAAGCACCCTGCAGGATTTGACCAGGCGTTATCCGGGTCAGATCGGAGCGGATGAAAGAGTCCGCAATCTTGATGATGCGATAGCGGTTCTTGAGCAGCAAACAGCCGATGTGTTTATTATCAAGCCTATGATGTGCATGGGGTTGGCAGATTTTCTGTCCATACTGGATGTACTTAAAAGTCGTGAGAAAAAAATTGTGGTTACTTCTGCCCTGGATACAGGGCTGGCCCGACGAAGCTACGCACTGCTCGCTTCCTTGTTTTTAGACGAAAACACCTCACACGGACTGGCGACCGGTTCCCTTCTTAAATTTGATGCATGGGATGATATTCATTTAATACGGAATGCAGTATATTACCCCGAAACACGGTCCATCAAGAGTATCTATGTATAACAAGACGTTTCTGAAATATCGGGATATTACCGTATCCCGGGATTTGCTTATCGCCCTGGCTGAATTGCATTATCCTGGTAACAACGAGCCTGTTGCCAGCACGATGGTAATGCATCCGACACCCGAGACCATTATAAAAATTGCCAGCTGCTGGTTAAAGAAAATCCCTTTCGTAGCTGTGCCTCCGGACGCATCCGAACCGGTCCTTGAACGTGCTCAAAAGCTTGTTGAATCGCAGCAAACAGGTAATACAACGGATGACCAGGGTATCTTCTGCTATGTCTTCACCAGTGGCACAACCGGCACGCCGAAGATTGTACCCGTTGGAAGAGAACAAGTTCGGGCAGCCGTAGCATCTTCCTCCCATAGCATTCAACCGGCCCCGGGTCAGTTATGGGTACTCACACTACCCTTACATCACATCGGTGGTATCAGTATCGTAATGCGAGCCCTGCTGGGTGATTTTGGGGTGTGGCTCACCGACGACAGGTCGCCTGGTGCAATTGGGCAGCATATACAGGCAGATACGCAGTGCGGCGTAGTATCGCTGGTACCAACACAGCTGCAAAGGGTATTGCCCCATCTTTCCAGCCAACCCCATCGGGAATTTCAGGGTGTGCTGCTGGGAGGCGGACCCCTGATGGCAGAAACTATTCAGCAATGCCGTGCAATTGGCCTTCCGGTATATCCAAGTTTTGGAATGAGTGAAACCACTGCTCAGTGCCTGGCAGTCCCTCCGGATTTGGTGGAGGGCGCTCCGGCAGGTACCTGTGGCATGCCTCTTCCCGGTGTTGAGGCAACGCTCCGACCCGACCCGGATGCACCGGATTTACAGTTGTTGTGGGTTCGTGGGGAGCAGGTTTTCAGTGGATACGCCAACTCCGGCGAGGCACTTTTTGACCATGAAGGGTGGTTTTGCACCGGAGACTATGCACGTCGTGACGAAAATGGCTACTATTTTATCGAGATGCGTCGCACAGACCGAATTGTCACGGGCGGGGAAAATGTAAACCCGGTTGAGGTTGAGCAAGCCCTGGCAGCTTCCGGTCTTCTGAGTAAGCATTTCGCCGTTGCTGGTGTTCCCGACCCGGAATGGGGGCAACGTGTTGTACTGGCGGTTTGCAATCAGCAGGCTCCCGCACCAGATGATATTCATCAGGCATTACAACAATTGGAACGGTTCAAACACCCAAAACAAGTTATTCAGGTCGACCATATCCCGGGCTCTGAATCCGGCAAGATTAACCGTAGAAGCCTGGCTGAATTGCTGGCCCGTAAAATGATACCGGATCCGGATAGCATCTGACAGCGTAGGTTTATACCAATCCTACTCTGGTAAAGATTACATCGACCTGCGCCATATGATGCTGAAGGTCGAATGCGTCTTCAATTTCCTCCCGGGAAAGTTTTCCGGCAAGCATGGGATCAGCCATTGCCAGCTCAAGCAGCGGTCGGCCCTGCTCCCAGGCCTGCATGGCAACCGGCTGCACCATATCGTAGCTTTCCTCCCGGGAGATTCCCTTATTAATAAGCTTCAGGAGTAATCGCTGGGAAAAAACCAGTCCGTGGGTTCGCTGAATATTATCCTTCATGTTTTCCTCGAAAACCACAAGGTTGTCAACAATCTTTGCGAACCGGTCAAGCATATAATCGAGCAGTATCGTTGCGTCCGGTAAAATGATACGTTCGGCTGAGGAGTGCGAAATATCTCGTTCGTGCCATAGGGGAATATTTTCAAAGGCGGTCAGCATGTAGCCTCGCAGCACCCGTGCACAGCCGGTCATGTTTTCAGAGCCAATCGGATTTCGTTTGTGCGGCATGGCCGAGGAACCTTTCTGCCCTTTCATGAAGCGCTCTTCGACCTCCCTGGTCTCGCTTTTCTGAAGATGGCGGATTTCAACTGCAATTTTTTCAATGGTTGAACCGATGAGCGCAATAGCCGCCATATAGGCAGCGTGGCGGTCTCTTTGCAGCGTTTGTGTTGAGATAGGTGCAGGATGGAGTCCCAGATACTCACATACCAGCAATTCTATCTGTGGCGGGATATTTGCAAACGTGCCGACCGCGCCGGAGATTTTGCCGAACTCGACATCTCTGGAAGCCATCGCAAACCGCTCCCGGTTACGCAGCATTTCTGCATACCAAAGCGCGCACTTAAGACCGAACGTAGTGGGTTCAGCGTGGATACCGTGTGTCCGGCCCATCATGACCGTATACTTGTGGTCCCGCGCCTTTTGCGCCAGAACATCGATGAGACGATCGATTCCGCTTCTGATAATTTCATTGGCTTGTTTGAGTCGGAGTCCCAAAGCGGTGTCAACCACATCGGTGGACGTCAGCCCGTAATGAACCCATTTTTTTTCTTCACCCAGGGTTTCAGATACAGCCCTGGTGAAAGCAACCACATCGTGTCGGGTCGACTCCTCAATTTCCTTAATTCTGTCTATATCGAACGTGGCTTTTTCGTAAAGCTTGTCAACATCCTCCGGTGGAATCTGTCCGAGTTCACTCCAGGCTTTGCACACGGCCAGCTCAACATCCAACCACGACTGAAATTGGTTTTGTTCGGTCCAGATAGCGGTCATTTCAGCTCGGGAGTAGCGTTCAATCATAATCTTACGTAATTAATTTTCGCCGGATTTATCCGTGTTTTCAACTGGCTGCTGCAATTTGGATACAACCACTTTGGTTACACGGTTCTTCTCAACTTTATGAACCGTCAGTACTAAACTTTTGAAGGAAACCTTCTCACCTATTTCAGGAATCCGCTCCAGAATATGGTAAACAAGACCTCCGAGCGTTTCGTAATCATCATCATCTGAGGTGAGCTCTTCACCGAGAATGTCCGATACATCATCCAGGTCGATTTTCGCATCAAAAATATAATCACCGTTCTTACGCCGGGTGTACAGCATTTCCTGGGTTCCGTACTCATCGTTAAGTTCACCGACAATTTCCTCGAGGATATCATCCAGTGAAACAATGCCATCGGTACCGCCATATTCGTCGACTACGATGGCAAAATGGGTCTTTTCCCGCTGAAAATCGTGCAGAAGGTCGTCCAGTTTTTTTGAAGGCGGAATAAATAGCGTGCGGCGGGAAAGGCTTTTCCAGTTAACGACCTGATCGGAACTGGTTTTATCAATGAAAGGCAACAAATCTTTGGCATAAATAACCCCGACAATATGATCGAGGTCATTTTCATACAGCGGCATTCTGGACAATCCTTTATCACGGATCAGGTCCATGACTTCTGCAAACGTATCTTCAGTGGAAATTGCCACAATATTTACCCTCGATGTCATTATTTCCCTGACCGTGGTATTACCAAATTCTATGACATTTTCAATGATCTCACGTTCATCACCCTGAATAGATCCCTCCTGCTCGCCTACTTCCGCTATAGTACGCAGGTCTTCACTGGATATACTGTCGGTTGGCTTGGGAAGTCGGGCTTCCAGCCCCTTGGCAGATGTTGCCAGAAGAACAGACAGAGGCTTGAATAGCAGAAACATGACATATAAAAATCCGCTGAATAAACGGGCAACAGGTACAGCGTGGTTCAATGCCAATATTTTAGGCGTTATTTCAGCTAAAATGACGATGACAATAGTCAGTACCACAACCTCTGCGGTGTACACTACATAGTCTGGCAACGTAGTCAGAACAAGTAAGTCGCCGGTAATAACGGCGGCAATTACAGCCGTTACAATATTACTGATGGTATTGCCGATGAGTATGGTGGCGAGCAGCCTCCTGGGACTCTCAAGCATAAACAGAATGCGCTGCAATGCTTTATCGGTTTTGGCCAGTTCTCGTTCTTCAGGGCTCATATTGCCACTGAGTGAGAAAACCGCAACCTCGGAGCTTGAGAAAATGGCCGAAAAGACCAGCCCAGCCAGGACGATCAACCCCAGCAAGAAAAGACGGGGTATATTCAGCTCAGACCAGGCGGATGGTTCGAAGATCACCGTGGTGGTCAGAAGGTCTGCGATTAATAGAAAGAATGGCTCCAAGAATGTTTATTTATGCTGCAAGCGTAACCGGATTAATGGTCTCATCCAAAAATAGGAAAAGATCAGCACATAAAATGGTACTGATCTTTTCCCGGTTTAAAGCATCGCTTTGTAGATAGCTGTTAGAACGGCAGGTCATCATCATCACCGCCACTGAAATCGGGCGCATCCGATGGTGTCGTTGCAGCGGGTTCTGTTCCCCTGCCGGAAGAGGTTCCGGTGCCGGAGCTTCCCTCCGAACGTGAATCAAGCAGTTGAATGGTCAGGGCCTTGATTTCAGTGGTATACCGTTTCTGACCGTCACGATCTTCCCAGGCACGCGTCTGAATCGGTCCCTCAACATATATCTGAGAACCCTTACGCGCGTACTGCTGCACGATTTCAGCAAGTCGGCCCCAGGCTACAACACGGTGCCATTCAGTGGATTCCTGCAACTCGCCATTGGCGTCTTTGTACCGCTCTGAGGTTGCCAGGCTTATGGTAGCCACGGCCGTATTTGACTGCGTGTAGCGTACATCCGGATCGGCTCCGAGACGACCAATCAACATTGCTTTATTAAGATTTCCCATAGTAACTGATATTAGGTTAATACTTTCGGTATATAACATAGAGAGAGTTCATCGCAATTCCTTACATGATTTTGCACAAATCTCACAACGAAAGTCGCCCAAATGGCAAAATTAGACGCTGAGGCCTGTTTTTTCAGGATCGCACGAAGCCATTTAGCGGGTTAATAATGATGTAATACTGCCATTTAAACCGTACTTTTATCCGAAATTCAAACCTTGGCAATCCTGAATGAAAATATATACCAAAACCGGCGACCACGGCGAAACCTCTTTGTTCGGAGGAGGACGCGTTTCAAAATCTGCTGCACGCATTGAAGCTTACGGCACCGTAGACGAACTCAATTCGTTCATCGGACTGGCCCGGTCACAGGGTGTAAGTGAACGCGCAGAGGCCATGCTTCACGAAATTCAGCAGGAACTCTTTGTTCTGGGGGCTGATCTGGCCACCCCGCATGATGCCCGTGTAACCATCCCCCGCATTGAAGAGCCGCATTTTGCGAAACTGGAAGGCTGGATTGATGAGCTGGATGAGCAAGTGGAACCGCTGCGGTTTTTCATACTCCCGGGCGGAACACCCGGTGCTTCAGCCCTGCATATCGCCCGTACGGTTTGTCGGCGCGCAGAACGTCGTGTAATCACAGCCAAGGCCAATTCCAGCATCAGCGATCATTGTGTGGTCTACCTGAACCGGCTGTCTGATTTACTTTTTACCATGTCCCGCTACGAAAATGCGCAAGCCGGTATTGCCGAGTCGAAATGGAAAGCTTAAACGCATAGTACCACTGTATGGCTTTAAGTAATCGCGCAAAACAGTATATCAGAAAGAACCGGTCGGCCGGAGCCCGTAATCTTGCAAAAAAACTCAACGCCGACCTGCTTGAAGTACAGCAGGTCCTGGATGAGCAACCCGCATCCACAGAAACCGGAATCAGCAACCCCGGGTACAACCGTATCTTCACCCTGATTGCCCTGCTCATCCCCCTGGTATTCTTCGTACTGCTCGAGGCCGGTCTGCGCATAGGAAACTACCGGGGAAATACCGATCTGTTTATTCCGTTGCATGAAACCGACGATCGGTATACCATAACCAATCCCAACTTCGCTGCACGTTATTTTTTCTACACTACCGTTATCCCCAATCCACCCCTGGAACCTTTCCTGACTGAGAAACCCGAAAACGGCTATCGTGTTTTTGTAATGGGTGAATCGTCGGCAGCGGGTTACCCCTATGGTTTCAACGGGGTTCCGGGCAGAGTTGTACAGGATGCCTTGCGTGACATCCTGCCCGACCGGCACGTTGAAGTCATTACCGTAGCCACCTCGGCCATCAACTCCTACACCCTGTATGATCAGGTCGATGAAATCCTGGATCACCAGCCGGACGCCATCCTAATTTACACCGGGCACAATGAATTCTACGGCGCCCTGGGTGCCGGCTCCAATGAAAGCCTGGGCAGTTTCCCTGCCTTTGTACGTTTTTACCTGCGCGTACAACGACTCAAAACCTTCCTTTTACTTCGCGACCAGATAACAGGTATCGCCAAATGGATAGCCACACGCACGGCCCCCGCCGACCAGGGGCTGAGCACCCTGATGCAGCAGGTTGTCCGCGATCAGGCCATCACCCTGGACTCTCCGGTCTATGAACTCGGCAAAATCCAGTTCGAGAGTAATATGAATCAAATACTCAACAAATTTGAAAAGGCCGGAGTACCGGTACTTCTGGGCAGCCTGGTATCCAACCTGAAAGATCACACCCCGTTCGAGTCCGTTCAGACCGATAGCCTTCCGGGCGCCCGGGACGTATTTGACCAGGCAACACAGCGCTATGACGAAGGTGACTTTGATACGGCTCGTTTAGCCTTTGAACAGGCCCGGGATCTTGACGCGCTCAAATTCAGGGCAACATCCGATTTCAACACCATCATCAGAACGCTATCGGACAGGGACGGGGTGTACTACGTGCCGGTTGAAGAACACTTTGAAACTATTGCTGAGAACGGGATTATCGGTTTCGACCTGATGCTCGAACACCTGCATCCCAATGATACCGGCTATTTTGAGCTGGCCTGGACATTCTACGAGGTACTCCGTGACAAACTAAGTGCCACCGGTGCACCCGACCTTTCTGCAGAACGCGACAAAAACGCCTACTTCGAAGCCATGCACCTGACCCAACTGGATCATTTCATGGTACGGCATCGCCTGCACGTACTCACCCGAAGCTGGCCGTTTGTCCGCGAACCCCGACGCGACATCTACCGCGACTATATTTTCGAGGGATTTATTGACTCACTGGCTTTTGATGTGGCACGCAATAATAAACGCTGGGATGAAGCTAAGGTTGAACTGGGCGATTACTACCTGATGCGCGGAGAGCTGGATTCCATGCTGGCCGAGTACCGTGGACTCATGCGCGACCAGCCCTTCAACGATTCCCCGTTTCTGATAGCAGCCCAGCAGCTGCTGGACCGGAACCGGCTCGATGAGGCCTACCCCTACCTGCTCCACGCCCATGAAATTTCACCCAGTGCTTTTACGTACAAGATGCTGGGTGCAATCTATGTTGACCGTCGCGATTTCGAGTCCGGCATTGTATTCCTGGAGGAATCCCTGAAATTGGCTCCCTCAGACGCGCAGGCTCTGTTTAACCTGTCTGGTGCCTATGCCCAATCCGGAGAGCTTGATAAGGCCCTTGATCTGGTTGATGAACTCATCGCCATCAACCCATCCTTCCCCGGAGCGCAGGCATGGAAATCACAGCTGGAATCCATACTGAACCGATGATAACCTGATATTCTTAAACATTCTGAACAACTGATTTTATGGCACTTATGATATCTGTCTCGGGAATCCGGGGCATTTTTGGAACAGATCTGAACCCTGAAAATCTGGCACGATTTACGGCCGCTTACGGTACCTGGGCCGGTGGCGGAACCATAGTGGTTGGTCGCGACTCACGGGTAACCGGCGAACTGTGCGAACGTGTAGTGACCGCTGCACTGCAGTCTGTGGGATGCCGGGTAATTTCAGCAGGCATAGTACCCACACCCACTGTTGCCATGGGCGTTCTCAGGCATAATGCGGCCGGGGGCATAGTGATTTCAGCCAGTCACAACCCGGCGCAGTGGAACGCTCTGAAATTACTGAACAGTCGTTCTGAGTTTCTGGATGCGGAACAGGGAGCCCGTGTAATGGAAATCGCCAACAGCGCCGGGGGACCGGCCTATGTGGGCTTCGACGCTATCGGACAGGTAGAGCACGATGATGACCTTGCTGACTGGCATATTCAGCAGATTCTGAACCTGCCTTATATTCGTCCGGAGGTTATTGCCGGCAAAAACTTCCGGGTTGCTGTAGATGCCGTAAACGGCGCGGGCTCCCTGGTTGTACCGAAATTACTCAGCAAACTCGGTGTTACTGCTGTTGACACCATCCATTGCACACCGGACGGTTTATTCCCTCACAACCCCGAACCTCTGCCCGAGCACCTGGCAGACATCTGCCAGCTGGTACAGGAGCGTGGGTCCGATCTGGGTGTTGTTGTTGATCCGGATGCAGACCGCCTCGCACTGGTAGATGAACATGGCCGGTTAATCGGCGAGGAATATACCCTGCCCGCAGCTGTCGACTTCCACCTGGAGAAAAAACCCGGAGATATCGCTGTGAATCTGTCTTCATCGCGTATCAGTGAAGACATCGCCCGAAAATACGGGGTTACCTGCCACCGGTCTGCCGTGGGTGAGATCAATGTGGTGAAAAAAATGCAGGAAACCGGTGCTGTAATCAGTGGTGAGGGAAACGGTGGTGTTATCAATCCCGACCTTCACCCCGGCCGGGATGCGCTGGTTGGCATTGCCATGGTGCTGCAAATGCTGGCAGAGCGAGACACTACGCTGGGAGCTTACCGCGAGTCCCTCCCCTCATATTTTATCCTGAAATCGAAAGTGGAGCTGGGCAGCGTGAACGCCGATGAGGTCCTGCGAAAGGTTACCGAAATCTACAAAGACGAAAAAATAACCACCATCGACGGGGTTAAAATCGACTTCGACAACGGATGGGTTCACCTTCGAAAATCCAATACCGAACCAATTATTCGTGTATATTCTGAGGCTCGTTCAGCACAGGAAGCCAGGGATCTGGCCGAACCGATTATGAACCAGCTACGATAATCCATTTCAATTTCCTATCTCTATGATTAATTCAATGACCGGCTTCGGTCGCGGTGAGGTTACAACCAACGGAACTACAGTAACGACGGAAATACGTTCGGTAAACAACCGTTTTTGCGAGGTTTCGCTCAAGCTCCCCCAGCAGATTCAGAATCTGGAAAACGAAGTTCGTGAGTTCATTCAACGCAACGTAAGCCGCGGCAAGCTGCATGTAATGATCCGTGTAGACGAGCCGGTTGAGTCGACCGCCAGAATGCATTTCGACCGCGAAGCTGCCCAGCAGTACCTCTCCATGCTGGAAGAACTTCGCTACATGATGCGTATTGAAGAGCCGATCACCCTGGAGCATGTCATCAGCAATCCGAATATCTTCAAACTGACCGATGATCAGCTTGAACGGGTTGAGCGACTGCGACCCTTGATTTTATCTTCCGTTGATCGGGCTATCGCTGAACTTAAAAAAATGCGTACCCAGGAAGGGTCCCACCTTATGGACGACTTCCAGAAGCGTCTGGATACCATCGATGAAACGGTTCAGACCATAGCCTCGCACGCCAAAGAACGGGTTCCTGAAGCACGACTCAAGCTGCAGGAACGCATTGCCACGCTACTGGACAGTGAGAGCTTCGATAAAGAACGGCTGGAGCTTGAAATAGCCATTATGGCTGATAAGCTGGATATCACCGAAGAATTGGTTCGCCTCTCCTCGCACACACGATTTTTCCGGGAAGCTATGCAAAACGATGAGTCGGTGGGTCGAAAGCTGAACTTTTTAATCCAGGAAATGCACCGGGAAATTAATACTATCGGCTCCAAAGCGAGCCACGCCGGTATATCACATCATGTGGTGCAGCTGAAAGAAACCCTCGAAATTATCCGGGAACAGGTTCAAAATATCGAGTAATGGACGCGGGCAAACTGATAATTCTCACAGCACCCAGCGGAAGCGGAAAAAGTACCCTCGCAGCCAGGCTTCTCAGTGATTTTCCCCGAATTAAATTTTCTGTATCAGCTACAACCCGTAAACCGCGTGCAGGTGAGATTCATGGAGTGCACTATTTTTTTATGTCCGACGAGGAGTTTCGTCAGCAAATAGAGCGGGGCAATTTCCTGGAGTATGAAGAGTTTTACGGAGGCAAGCTGTACGGCACACTAAAGTCACATGTTGAACAAGAGCTTAATTCTGGGTATTTTGTCCTGTTAGACATTGAAGTAAAAGGTGCGTCTAATGTCAAGTCACGGTTTGGCCCGGATTGCCTGAGTATATTTGTTCGTCCCCCTTCGCTGCAGGAATTGGAAAAGCGGCTCAGGGAGCGGGGAACGGAAACCGAGGAAACCCTTACGCTCAGGCTGGAGCGGGCTCAAATGGAGCTCCATCATGAAAACCAGTTTGATGCCGTGGTTATCAATGACAATCTTGAACAGGCGTATCTGGACCTCAAGTCCATTGTTGAACCTTATTTAATTACCAGTTAATCCTATGTCTCTTAAAACGTTAAATGTAGAAAAGCTCCAGGAAGCTACCGGCAATATCTACGAGTCTATCGTAATCTTGTCAAAACGGGCACGTCAGATTGCCGCTCGTGAAAAAATGGAGCTTGACGAGAAGCTCAAGTATTTTGAAGGCTTCGAGGACGAGGAGGAATTTGCGTTCAACGAAGAACAAGAGCGAATATCCAAGGATTTTGAACGAAGACCTCATCCAACACAGCGCGCCGTTGTGGAGCTTGATCAGGATAAAGTTTCCTTCCGTAAGCCGGAGTAATACAGCTATTGATGTCGGCGGGCAGAACGTCGCAATCCCTTATATATGCAAGGTAAACGTATTTTACTGGGTGTGAGTGGCGGAATCGCCGCTTACAAGTCCGTTTACCTCCTCCGTGAATTACAGCAACAGGGTGCTGAGGTACGCGTGGTGATGACCCCCTCGGCTACCCGTTTTGTAGGCACGGAAACCTTCGCAGCACTCAGTCGCAACGAGGTTCCGGTTCACGTCTTCAACGATGAGGGCAACGGGGATATCAGTACGTCATGGAGCAGGCATATCCACTGGGCTGAATGGGCTGATTTGATGATTGTGGCCCCATGTACAGCCCATACGCTGGCCGGTCTGGTTCATGGTTTTTCTGATAACATGCTCCTGACCACGGCACTTGCCGCCCGGTGCCCCATACTGCTTTGCCCTACCATGGATGGAGGAATGTTCCGGTCCGCCCCGGTGCAGCGCAATCTAACCCTGGCCTCAGAATTGGGTTATCATGTGCTTCAACCCGATAGCGGGTACCTGGCTTCCGGGCTCGATGATACGGGCAGATTACCTGAAACGTCCGTTATCCTTGACTTTGCCCGTGGCTTGTTGCACGACACCCATAAAGCATCTCCCCTGCCTGCATCCACCGGAGCATCATCCCCTTTAAGCGGTAAACGTGTTCTGGTTACTGCCGGACCAACGCGGGAGTTTATTGATGCAGTGCGGTTTATTTCAAATCCGAGCAGCGGAAAGATGGGCCTGGCCATGGCGGAAGCTTCCAGGGAAATGGGAGCGGAAGTCACTTTGATACACGGTCCCCTCGCTATTCCCATCCCCGATGGTATCAACGCCCGGTCAATTATTTCTGCATATGACTTATTTGAGGCAGTCAGCGCTCAGTTTGCCACTTACGATGTGATTATCATGGCTGCAGCCGTTTCTGATTTCAGCCCGGAGGAGCAGGTCAACCATAAGATCAAAAAAACGGATGCTGCCGAGCAGCTCCTCCTTCGACCAACACCGGATACCCTGAAATGGTTAGGGGAAAACCGCCGTGAGGGTCAGGTTATCATTGGCTTTGCTATGGAAACTGACAACCTGGAGGCAGAAGTGGAACGCAAATTACAGACTAAAAACGCCGACTGGATTTGCGGTAACCTGTTAAACGCTCCGAATAGCGGCTTCGAATCCGATGAAAACACGATTCTCCTAAAAGGAAGAGCCAGCCAGCATCTGCTGACCGGCTCTAAACTGGTTGTAGCCCGTAAAATTCTGACCGAGATTTTTACTTAATCAAGGTCATTTTTCCGGTTAACTGTACCCCTCCTGCCCTCAGCGTATACAAATACATTCCGGAAGCCAGTTCGGATGCATTAAACTGAACGCTGTGTGAACCTGCGCTTCGCAGTCCACTTTCCAGCACAGATACAACTCTGCCGGTTATGTCGTAGACGGTGAGTTGCACCACACTGCTTTCCGGCAAGTGATAGCGTATCTGGGTTGTAGGATTAAACGGGTTCGGATAATTCTGTTCCAACACGATGTCTGCGGCAATCTGAACGGATTCCAGACTTGTTTCAACAAGGACGTCGGATGGTTCAGAAACCGGTCCTACCGTTGCATTTCGGCCCAGTACCTGCACATAGTAGGAGTAATTCATATCCTGTGGTCTAACCGATGCAAACGTTTCCCGGAAGGTTGTTTCTCCCGTCAGAGCAACAACATGATCTTCGGTTAGGGTACCGTCAAAGTCATCGTTATCGACACGATATACTAGATAAAAGGCCAGAGAGTCGCCATTGGCGCGGTTAACCTGTACGGGATTCCAGCTCAGTTCTACTGAATTTCCATCTGTAGTAAGCTGACTTGTAACACCTTCAACCCGATCCGCAATAGGTTCCATTGATATCCAGTCAAGCTGCGGTGGCACAGCTGGAATTCGGTTAACCCGGGTCTCCAGCGAGTCAGCGAGACCCTTGGAAATAAATAATCCAGTGACATAACGAGACCGGAAAAGAATATTTCCTTGTATATCCGGGTTTTCCCGGTTGAAATCCAATTGATCCAGGACCTCCGTTACCGGCCAGTTTGACGGCGATGCGAACCGATACGGTGCGTTTCCGGTGTACAAGTGCCGTTGTGCTGGTCCTGTCTGTTCACTCCACCATCGACTCAACCGGGCGTAATCTTGTTGTCCTCCGAATTGCCAGTATAATTGTGGGGTGAGGTAATCTACCGTTTCATCGTTCAGCCACGCCAGAGCATCAGCGTAGATCACCGAGTAGGCATCCATACCGACAACACCTATCGGAGTAGCATTCTTGTATATACCAAATGGTGAAATTCCGAATTTGACATGCGGTTTTACCGACTTGATACTGTCATGTACCGCTTCTACCATTCGGTTAATATTATCTCTTCGCCAATCGGCAATGTTTGTAAATCCACGATTATGATCCTGAAACGTCTGCGCGTCCTGCGTGGAGGTCGTTGTCATGTTATTGGGTGGATAGGGATAGAAATAATCATCGAAATGAATCCCGTCTACATCATACCGGCGGACGATATCCATAACCACATTGGTAATGAGCTCTTTGGTTTCCGGTAATCCGGGATCAAAAATTCGGATAGTACCGGACGTCAGCAGCATTTCCGGGTTAGCTTTGGTGACATGACTGTCGGCTCGCGGATAAAGATCAATTACACGTTCAGCCCGGTAGGGATTCAACCATGCGTGAAGTTCCATACCACGCTTATGCGCCTCTTCAATGGCAAATTCGAGTGGGTCCCAATAGGGGTCCGGAGCTACACCTTCGGTGCCGGTCAGGTAATACGACCATGGTTCAAAGTTGGAATTATATAGGGCGTCACCTTCAGTTCGTACCTGAAAAATAATGGTATTGATACCAGCCTCTTTCAGCGCATCCATCTGATTCGTCAGTGTTAGCTTTTGCGATTCGGAATTTACAGAGCGGCTTGTAGGCCAGTCGAGATTGGCTACGGTTGCTATCCAAACTCCCCGCATTTCTTCAGCGGGTTGTTGTGCCGTGGCCGTGACGCTTATGAGCATCAGGGCGAGTATACTAAGTAGTAGTTTCATGATAAACAGGCGGGCAAATGTAGTGAGGTAGAAAAAAAAAGCATACAACCCGAAGGTTGTATGCTTTGTAATAGCCGCAATCAAGAGAATGATTACTTAACAAGGGTCATTTTGTTCGTCAGGCGAACATTTCCGCTGACCAGTTCATAGATGTAAACACCGGATCCCAGGTTGCTGGCATCGAAGTTTACGGTATGATAGCCGGCAGGCATGGTGTCGTTAACCAGGGTAGCAACTACGCGACCAAGCATGTCATAAACTCGCAGGGTAGTCATACCGGATTGAGCCAGTTCATAGGTGATGGCAGTAGTTGGGTTGAACGGATTAGGAAAGTTCTGGTTCAAGGTATAACCGGAAGCCAGATCCACCTGATCTTCAACACTTACAACCAGTTCCGTATTAGGTCGGGTTGCATGTTGCATACCAACAGGCTCACCGCTGGCACGGAAGACTCCATGGTAAACAGTCAAACCATCAGGACTGAACCCGATACCACGTGGACGATAGTTAACAGGATCTTCGGTTTCATACATGAATCCGCCGTCAACTACTTCTCCGGTAGCCGGATCAATACCGTAGTAGGTATTAGGAGCATAATCCGTTCCTGTTTCTTCACCATTAAAGAAGTTAGGAGCATCATTACCCGATCCGGTTGCAGAATAGAGCAGGTTATTGATTCTGTCATATACCATTGATTCAGAAGCGAAGCCCTTAACGAGCGTATCCGGTACCTGATCAAATCGGCTGAATTCATCCGGACGGCTGTAGGCAAGAATGGAGCCTGTGGTGTATCCTGGCCACCAGATGGTATTACCATCAGGAGAAACCTCCAGGGTTCGCGAGAAGCCGCGAGCGGAATCAACTGCGTTTTCAATGAAATTGAAGTTCTCATCGTAGATTTCAACCTGACGAACAGGAATTACATAACCCATGAAGATATTACCATTATCATCAACACCGGGAGTGATACCAGGAGAAGCAAGATCCATTTTACCCATGCCTTCACCGGTTTCATAGTTTATGCGGTACAGGGTATTGGGTCCACCCATGGTAAACAGAATGTTTCCATTGTGATCAGCGCGCATTCCGCGTGCAGAAGCGGGTGACATAAGGGTATCAGGCACTCCGTCAATGGTAATGATCTGAATAGGCGAGAAGTCGGCCTCAGATCCATCTGGATTGAACACATCGATACGCAGTGTTGCTACCGTTGAATCCGGATTCCCTGCAAACGGTACGCCACCGACACGATAAAAGCTTGAAGTCCAGATTTTTCCGTCCGGATCAACAGCCAAACCATGCGAGTCTGTCAGATACTCAACATTAGGGAAAGGTCCTTGATTTTCCCATTGTGCAAATACCAAGACAGGCAAAAGTATCACACCAAAGGTTAGTAGGAGTTTTTTCATAGTAGTCCTTTTTTGTTTTTTTATTTAAAACCCATAGTACGGGCTTGGGTCTTTAAGTACGTTTACTGTTCTTAAAGTTCTTTCCTCTTCCAGAGAAGGTGTTGCATCCATTGTCACCAGAATTTCAGTACCGGAGGCCCAGAAAGCGTCGACATAGTTAAAATCCAGTACACCGGGATAGAGCGGCTGAACACTTTCACCCTCAAAAAATCGAATAAATCCAGGGGATTGAGACAGTGCAACAAAAATTTCCCCATCATCAGCAATTTGTATACTCTGTAATGACCCGCCATCTTCATAATTAAGCAATTCTACCGGAGTTTCCAATTCATTATTAGTATTAATTGGGATCCGCCAGACAACTTCATTTTGTTCAGCGTTGCCTACTACATATAAGTTATTATTGTAGTAACGAACACCACGCCAGTTACCAGGTACCTCGAAGGCTTGTCCGGCAGCAGTTTCAACATCAAATCGGAATATGTTGGTAGGAGATCCAACAGCCCATGCGTTCCCGTTGGGATCGAAATCCATGGAAGCAAAGGCGTTACCATTGGGGGCAACAAAGCGGGCACCAAGTGCTCCTCCACCGGGTGGTATCCGGAATATTGCACGCACTACAGGCCGTATCAGGTACAGCGAGCCGTCACTGCCGTAACGTAGGGTTCGCCAATTGAACCGGGGTACACTCGCATAGACACTGTATTCACCCGTATCAACGTCCCTGCGCAAAACACCTATACTGGCACCATCTTCCTCAGCATACATGAAAATATTGCCGTCAGGGTCTGTCGTAACGCCAAATGGACGAGTTGAGCCAGCTCGTAATTCTACACGTTGATAGGCTGCTGAAAGGGAATATGGTACGATTTCACTGTACTTATCGCTGGAGAGCGTGGATATTTGAACCGGTAAATCTTCACCGACCACAACGGGTGGTCGTACACGAAGTTCGGTGTCAGAAACCTGGTTCACCAAGGCTTTCTGACCGTCAAAGAACACAAAAACCTGATCTGGATTGGTTCCGAAGTGTTGGCCCGATATCACCACTTCATCAACGCCGGCCAGCCAGCCATCAGCTGGCGACATGGACTGAACGACGGGTTGCGGACCAAAAACTGCGTCCTCGTCAAAAAGGGAATTGACGGAGTCATCACATGCTGTGAATACAACTGCCGTTACCACCATCAATCCTGCGATTTTACTATGTAATTTCATAATCCTTTATTCTTAAAAACTTAACTGGATTGAAAGACGATTCACACTGTTGAAAACGCCGAAGGCCGAGTGGGAGAAATCAGCTTTGATGCCATATCGACTGGCAAAGGCTTGTGAAACACCGACACCAAAGGATAATCCCTGCTCGTCTGATGGGAATACATACCCCGAGCGAAGGTGAAGTCGTTGAGCAAAGGTATACTCCGCACCTATCATTAACTGTTCGTAGTAGTCGCGGGGCCGGTTGGCATCAACACTAACCCAAAGCTTATGCATGTCCGGATTCAAGGATGTAAGATCAAACACGTTCATCGCCAGTCCGATTCTGAATGTAAGCGGGAGCTCCTGCGTATCCCTGATGTAGGAGATTTCGCGAGAGTAGTTACGCAGTGACATGGCAAAATTCAGACTTTCGAAACCAGTCTTGAATAACACACCAAAATCGATGGTGAACGTATCGGCAATAAAACGCTCGCGTGTAAAACCATCAGCCTCATCATCCGAACGAGCCGTAATTGCGTTGGCCAGGTCCAGTTCTGCATAGCGGATGTTACCGCCTACTGAAAACTGATTGCTGATAGCACGGGCATAGGTAAATCCAAATGCATAGGCTGAAGGACTGAATGTACCTAATACTTCATATCCGAGATCCGAGTCTTGTCGGACGGTTTCTGTCATTTGGCCGTAATCAGTACTTAGCATAGACAATCCGAACACGCCGAATCTACCGTTTCGCGGACGAAATGTCATGGCGGCATACTGATATTCGATATCGGCTATCCATGAGACATTTCCCATCGATACATCAAAAAGACTTTGCTGAAATCCAAGCGCTGCAGGATTATAAAAAATCCCCATTGAGCCTGTTTCCATGGCCGTCACCGCGTCACCCATACCCGTGGCCCGGGCGCTGAGTGGTGCTGACAGGAATTTCATCGTAGTCTGAGCACGCTTTTCCTGGGCATAACTGTCGGCATAGGTAAAGACAGTCAGTAAAAGCGCAGCAATAAGGAATTTGGTTAGGTGTCTGTTCACAATAATACCTCAGTTACATTATTACTACAAATTTTCTGGTAACACGCTCGCCTGTGTCCAAATTCTCAATACTGGCGATGTAAACCCCCGAGACAATGCGCTGCCGTGATGAAGTGTTCAGATTCCATTCAGCATCACCACTGCCATCGCTGTGATCAATGGTTTGAATATGTTCACCCATCTCGGTATAAATATCAATACGGGCACGACCGGGAACTTCAAAGAAGAAAATTCTAGAGCGTTCAAAGGATACATCGGTACCCGCAGAATCAATATAGGGATTCGGTACTACTACAATCTGATCCATGGTCTCACCGGGCTGTCTGCGTAAAAAAGCAGGATCGTATGTTTGGGTAAAGTACCGGCTGCTGCGAAGTGCCCGATCCGCCGGCGTGAGTGCTGCACCGGTATTCTGATTGTCCAGACCTACAGCCTGGATGTAATAGTAGTAGTCAATACCACGAATCGGTCCACCCAATGGATTGTCATCAGTGTCGGCAAATTCGCGCACATTGGGATCAACGGTTGCAATTCGGACGTAGCTGCTGTCTCTGCGATAGCCGGCTCTGTAAATTTCGAACCCCTGGATGTTGGCTGTTTCGGCATCCGCATACTCCCAACTCAGATAAATCCCGTCTCCACCGGAGTCCACATTAAAAACGCTGGGCGGTTGGGGTGCTTTCGGAGCAGAATAATCTGAAAGGTAGTTTTCAAGGGCACGGTTAAACGTGAGCATTAACGAATCCCGTCCTTGGAAAACCCACTCATTTTTGTTGAAATTGTAGACGGTACCATTGACTTCGTATGGTATATCCTCATCGTCGTCACCATCAGATAATTTATAGGCTTCACCGATAGCCTGAGCAGCTTCACGGCCAATACCTGATGCACCCTCAACTTTAACAATTCGTACAGATTCACCTGGTGCTAATGTATAAGGACCCACGCCGGAAGCAGCAGAATATCCACCGGAAGAACCACGACTCGGATCCTGAGTTTGTTCCTCAAATACACCTGACGGTGTTACCAGAAATGCGTGGCGTGGAGTACGTCCGGCTTCCATAAACCGTCGGTATTCCTGCTCCATTCGGGTAACATTGAAGGAGTCATTCGGACGGTTCAGGTCATCATCTGACTCAATTTCTGTCATGGTTGAGGGTTGGTTGGGGTCATGCGCTGTATTTCCCGGAGCCGTGTCAATGTGCAGAAAGGCATTACCAACAAAGTGATAGGCACCCAATCGTCCGGTTGTATCATCAGCGGCTATATCAGCGGAATTTGCCCCGGTCCAGATAGGCCCGCCGATGTGGTTATAATCTACAATAGCTGGCGGGTTGGTCATCAGTCCGTGCCAGGTAAAATGGCCGGCGAGTCGCGAATCAGCACCATAGTCAGGGCCAAGGCCATCACCGATTCGGTCGGTCATGGCATTTTTACCCCAACCTGAAGCATTACCCACAACATATCGGGTTTCATTGACAACCGAGTATCGATACTGCCAGAAGAAGCGAACGTTTTCCAGTGTCTTATTAGGGAAAATGACCTCATCTGTATCATCCGCTCTGCCTGTGTTGGTAAACGTATACTCCATTACATGGTAGTTGTCATGAAACGCATTGGTGAACTGCATGATCCGGCGTTCCATTGTAATACCGAGCGACGTATTTACACGGGTATAAATCATGCGGTCAGATGGAAGATTAGGATCAACCTCGTCAACCTCATCCGGATTATTAAACGATGCATCGCCGTCAACAAACACCTCGGTAGGTCCGTAGCGACCAATGAGTTTGTGCTCCATCGGGAAGAAGGTGTCAAGACCCGAAGTTCGAGGACCAGCATGAACCAGCTTATATGGATATTCAACCCCGTTTTCATCGGTAAAATTGGTGGTACCTATCCATAAACCTTTGGCAGCCTGGCTGTTCTGATTATTGTACACCGCAGGCCACTGCAGACCGAATTGCTGCTGGGTTACCAGCGCATGTTCCCGTTCATTACCTACTGGCATGAAAAAGTTGTTCAGGGATCCAACGGATAACCAGCGAGGTTGCGTCTGAGCCGAGGCACTTTGACCAATGGCAATCAGTGCGATACAAACCGGTAGTATTCTGAAAATATATTTATACATGATTGACTTGTGTCTGATTATCAAAATGAAATTCGGACGCCGAATATTACATTGCGCGGGTTGAAGAAGTGGAAGGACTCAAAGTTTGGCATGTCTATGTATGCCTTGTCATCGAGTACCTGTCGTACAAAGTCAGGGTCTGCTGTCACAAATTGACCTGTTTCAGCATTCCAACGGTAGTAGGCTTCATCAGCATAGTTATAATACAGAGGCCTTACATGTGGCGAGTTGACATCGGTCAGCTGATTGACAGCTACAATTGGCTGGAATTCTACACCGGGCTTTCGGAAATCACCGGGACGGTCACTGCCGGGTACGGTGTTATAAGATCCGCGGAGGGGTTCCAGCTTGTCAGCAGGAAGATGAAGCGAACGATAGTAGTTGTTAGAATCTTCACCATCCATGAACCCTGCTGTAGAAAGTCTTCGGGTATTCAGCACATTATTTATGTCAACAAAGAAGTTCATCGACAAATCAAATGGTCTGAAAGTTCTGCTGAATCGCAGGTCAAAGTTGTAATAGTCTCGCCACTGTAGGTTATTGGCTATTCCGGGTATTGAGCCCCCACCGGCCCAGGTCAGGTAAAAGCCTGACTGCCAGGAGGCAAGCAATGAAGCACGCCAGTCGGCCAGTGGTCGAAACGCACCCATTGAGGGACCGAAGTCAACCGGAGTGAAGAAATCCAGGTTGGCGCGCGCGTACGGTTGTGCGAGTGGCTTAACCTGTGGGTTGATAGCCTGCTGACGTTCAAATTCACGCTGGTCTTTCTGGTTCAGATAGACGTTGGTAAATCCAAAACGGCCGGTTGAACGTATCATATAGGTATAGTTCACAAAACCCTGGAAGTACCTGCCCTGCGCCTTGCGAACGGTTATTTCAAAACCCCGGATATCACGATAACCGTCTGCGCTGGAGGTATTATAGAGTAACCCACCGGTTTGGTCGCGATAGGCAACATTGGAAGGCAGGTTCGACTCATCTTTATAGTAGCCGGCCATTCTGAGCAGATATTGCTCGGAAAGTGCTTGCTCAAAGCCCAATTCGTACGATACAGTCTGGGGTAGGGCAAGATTTGGATTGGCTACGCGGTTGATGGAGTTGTTTTCAATCAGACGTTCAACCCGGTACAAGTTGTCGGGTGATGGCATCGACCGGAAGTGTCCATAGTTGAAAAACAACTTGCTGCTGACGGTAATTGGAAATGATACGGCCAGACGTGGGCTGATTGTAAACTGGGGATCCGTGCTTTCCGTGTCAAAAAACTCTTCCAGTTCTCCCGGCAGGGCCGTAGCAAATCGTTCATCGAAGACATCGTAAACAATCCATTGTGCATTGGCATTGGAGTAGTCTACTCGCAGGCCGACTTCTGCTACGATTCCTTCATATTCGAATTTGTTTTGTGCATAGATGGCACCGCGTATGGGATTATTATCCCATACCGTAGTAGTTCTGCCCGAAAGCAGTACCTCATCAACCGAACCGTAATTTACATCACTGAAGGTCTGAACCAGTTGGAAACCTGTTTTAAGCTGATTGTATCGGTTATATTGATTGGTGTAATCGAAACGTACATTGGTGTAGGCAACTTGACTTGAATCGCGTGCATTACTCATACCGACGCCCATCCTCAGACTAGACCCGATTCCATTGGCAGGAAGTGGCCAGAATCCAAAGGGAGCCTCATCAACGGGAAAACCATTGCCGAAGGTACGAACTGCAGAGGTATCGCGAAGTGAGCCGGGGTTGGTATCGTACGCTGAACTGAAATAGTTGGCGGTTACCTCGTAGTAGGAGTCGCTATTGAGTACATGGGTAAATTTACCGCCTATGAGGCGATAGTCAACCTGGGTGGGTGCCCAGTAGTCGGAGGCGAACATCCTGGAATCACCAAACGATGTGGAAGTACTGACCGAACTGGCAATGCCTGCAGCACTGGTGAAAATACCCGGAGCACCTACGTTGTTGGATGACGTACCTGACTCCCCTCCCATCATCGCATCAATACTCAGTTTCATACCCTGAGCGATGTCGCTGGTAAGTTTGAAATTGGTCGTATAGGTCTCATACCGGTCTGAAGATAGCGGTATAACGTACATGGATTGTGAACGGCGATGGGATGCCCAGAAACGCAGGTTACCTGCAGATTCGGATATCACCGGAACCGGACCACCGAAACCGAAATCAAGGGTAAAGTCGGGATCATTTATTGCCATATCCTTACGGTGCTGCCAAAGGAATATCTGTTGAGCGGCAAGCGGCGTAAGATGGCGGGTTGGATCCGGATTGGAAAGTGAGGCTTCGGCAATCGAATTCCATCCGTCAAAACGCGGATATTGTGCGCGTGTCCATGGATCCCATGCCTCTGTGCCTGTAAAAGCTACTTCCGAATCAACGTAAGGTCGAATCCAATACGAGTTGGGGTCGTTGGGAGCCGGACCAAAATGTTTGCTCGTTGGCGGATTGTGGCTGTAAAAAATATCAAAATTAAAGCGGTCACGGCTGCCTTCCTTTGTAACCACATTAATCATCCCGGACTGTACATCGCCGTATTCAGCGCTAAATCCACCAGACTGAACCTGAATCTCTGAAATAGATGTAATACTTACGGCAGTGAATGGGGTATTACTGCGCTCATCGCGGAGTGATAACCCGTTCAGATTGAAAGAAACCTCCTGTGTTGAACCACCACGAATGGCAAGCCCTTGGATACCGGCCTGAAGCCCGACAATCTGACCCACCGACTGAACCGGCAGGTTCCTGACTTCTTCGGCGTCAAGGTTGACCCGGCTCGCACCCACATCCCGCTGAATTACAGGTCTGTCGGCTACAACCACCACCTCAGAGCCGGCGAAAACTTCCTCACTCATAGCGAAGTCCAGCGTTGTGGTCTGATTGATATTTACACGGACATCGGTAATCCGGATGGTGCTGTAACCGATATAGGAGGCCCTTACGGTGTAGGTTCCTGCCCTGACGTTGACCACAGAGAAGTAGCCGTCAAGATCGGTAGCCGCACCAATCTCCAGCTCTTCAATGTAGATGTTAACGCCAATCAGTGGCTCACCGCTGGTCTCGTCGACGACGGTTCCTTCCAACCGGCCCGTTTGTGCAACTACGCTTCCGGCAGTAACCAGAAGCAACAGCAACATCATGATGGGCTTGCGCAGGTTGAAAGTTGTCAGATCAGGTAGTAATCGTGCATCATACATGTTGGTCTACAACTTAGGTTAATGTGTGAGATAAGAAACTGTGTGGAAATTCAGTGCAGGTGTCAGCAACAGCGTGATAAACTTTATTTCAAAAGGACTCAAAATCATGACTTCAGTGCTGTAAGCGCTTTTTGAAAACCCCGTACGTACTTTCGTCATGTATAAGTGGCAAGCTATTAAATTTGAACCCGATTGTCAAAGTTTTAAACCGTTATCAGGATAGGCAAATCGGTATTTTTAATCACCTAAACTCTTTAACATGCTGTTTTACAGACAGTTAAGACCAAATTATTTTCTAAGAATTTTTTACTACGTATAAATACGTAGAAGTCATTTTTAATACCTATGTTGTACGGGAGACGAGATCATGGCCGATCTGCAAGTAAACGGCTTTATGGCCTGATTGCTGCTAACAGGCAATATTTACCAACGAGAACGCCTTCCCGGCAAATTTATTCACCTGCAATGACACCTACCCATCTAGCCTTTGCCATCTTACTGACCGGTATAATGGCCACCTCCGTTCATTCCCAGATAAGACCGGCCGGTGAACCCGTTATGCTTACGGATAACATGGACCTTTCCCTGCAACGCCCGGTCCCCTCACCTGATGGTAAAACCATCGCACTTACCGGAAGTAATTTTACCGGACTCTATCTGATTGATGCAGAGCAGCCATCGGAGCTGATAACCCTGCATTCGCAACCACACTCAGGCTTCAATGTACGCTGGTCGCCTGACGGCCGGCATCTGCTCACCCGGTACTCACACCCACAGCAGATGGGCCGGTATTTCAGTATCCGGTTATACGATGTAGACGGAGAAGGCTACCTGGATTTGAACGAACCCGTTCCCCATATGCCGGCAACACCCTTCTTCGACAGTCATCAAGAGCAGGTGGTGCTACCACTCGGCGGCGATGTTCAGTATTTCAGACTCCCACCGGCAAAGACAGCCTCATCACCCACAAATCCAGAACCGCAGGTACAGGCTTCAGGTGACCGTATCATATACATTGATGTAGACAATACCCTTCGTCAAATTCAGCCAGATACCGATGCAGATCTACACTATCTCAACGCACGTTTATCACCGGATGGCAACTATCTGGCCTACGAGGTATATGGAGGCAACTTATATGTCCTCAACAACGTGACCGGTGAAATCACCGATTTCGGAGTCGGTTTTTTCCCGACCTGGTCACCCGATAGCAAGTACCTGTCCTTCACACGCAACACCGATGACGGGTACCGGCACACCTACGGCGAAATCGTGGTTGCCTCACCGAACCGTTCACAGGAAGAGGTGATTTATGCGAGCAGTGAAAATATACCTGCTCACCCTCATTTCTGTACCGTTCAGAACCGCATCTACTTCGACTATATGGGAAGTGGAACCATCATGTACATCGACCTTCTCACCAATTAATCAGTCGCTATGAAATCGTTGAATGCAGTTATTTATTCTATCCTCTTCATCGCGCTGCTCCTTCCATCTCCCCTGCAGGCTCAGCAAGAAGACACCCCTGCTGTAACCGGATTGTCGGAATGGAGCATCTTCCTGGACCCCGGACACTCCCAACGCCAGAATATGGGACTTTATAACTACTCCGAGGCTGAAAAAGTGCTTCGGGTTGCCCTGGCGCTCAAGGATATGCTCGAAAATCAGACCGATATCGGTGCGGTTTACATAACCCGTACCAATGATGATGTGGAAGTAGGCCTGACCCAGCGAACGGAAATGGCCAATGCTACCGGTGCCGACTTCTACTACTCCATTCACAGTGATGCCGGACCTCCGGGTGTAAACTCAACGCTGATGCTCTGGGGTGCCGACGGTCAGGGCGTTGAAAAATTCCCCCGTGGCGGGAAAAAAATGGGCGATATTATGGACGTCGACCTTACCGAAAGTATGCGCATCGGCAGAAGAGGTTCCAGGGCTGACTCCCCTTTTTACGGAGCCACAACCAGAACAACCCCCTATCTGGCCGTTAACCGCCTTACCAACATGGCCTCGGTTCTCAGCGAGGCGGGATTTCATACCAACCCTACACAGCAAATGCGTAACATGAACGCGGAATGGAAGCGACTTGAGGCACAGTCTGCCTTCTGGTCCATACTGGCGTATCATGGTCTGGAACGACCTTCAGTAGGTATTGCTACCGGCTATATCACCGATGTGGATGACAATGCCTACATCAACGGGGCAACCATCGAAATCAACGGCCAATCCTACACAACCGACAGTTTTGAGTCGCTTTTCAATCGCTATTCCAGCAATCCGGACGCCCTTGCCAACGGATTTTATTATCTGGAAAATCTGCAACCCGAAGGTTCCTACACGATGGATGTCAGTGCCCCCGGTTACTATCCGGAAAGCCGGCAAATAACCCTTCGAAACGACTTCTTCACATTTACGGATGTTGAGCTGGTATCCAGCGTTCCTCCTGCCGTAGTGAGTACCCTTCCCCAATCAGACGCTGATAACTTCGACCGTCGCGAGCTCATCCAGATTACATTCAGCCGGCAGGTGCTGGCCTCATCGCTTGAAAATCAGATTTCGTTCACACCGGCGGTGGATTTCACCTACACCCTGCGCGAGGGTCGTTATCTTGAAATTACTGCCCCGGATATGGACTATGACACCCAATACAGCGTCACCCTGGGCGAGGGAATCGAAGATCTGGCCGGTCATACGTTCGACGGTAACGCAGATGGTACCGAAGGTGAGTCATACACGTTTGTATTTAAAACCGGTCCGCAGGACACCAACCCTCCGGTAGTTACCGATGCCTATCCATCCAGCTCCAATCAGGCCGCTGACCGTAATACCATCATATCATTTACGCTGGATGAACCGATTCTTCGCTCAAGTGTCACCGATGAAACCGTAACGATTTCAAGCTCAGACGGCAGTCACGTGGCAGAACTCCGCACGCAGGTGTATACATCGGGTGATCTATCTGTGATTCAAGCCTTCCCGGCGGAACTGCTGCAGCCCAACACATCCTACATAGCCACCCTGCAGCCCGGCGTAACGGATCTGAATGACAATATGACCAGTCAGGCTGTAGAATTGTCGTTTTCTACTAACAATCTGGACTATGAGTACGATGTAATCGACAATTTCAACAGTGGCATTTCCGGGTGGTGGGAACCACAACAAAGCGGCAGTACCGTGGGTATAGTCACTGAGCAAACATCACGGACATCCAACACCAGCATTACCAACCCGGTCACAGGAAGCACCGGTGCCATGAATATGAATTACGGATGGGATCCGGGAAATGGGGCCTGGCTTATTCGTAATTATCTGCCGCCCGGAGCCCCGCAGAACGCATCGGTACGGGTGAATCGAAATCAGATGCTTGAGGTATACCTTTTTGGTGACGGTTCCGAAAACCGGTTTCGTTTCATGCTCCGCGACGGCAGCGGTCAGCTGGAGGGAAGTCCATGGTATCAGGTTGACTGGATCGGCTGGCGGAAGGTACGATGGGACCTGTCATCGGTTTCGGCGGTGGGATGGGTCAACGGGAACGGTACCGTAGACGGCAACGCCTACACAGACAGCTTCCAGATGACCTATACCAGCGGAGCAGCCACACAAGGGCAGTTTATTGTGGATGATTACCGGGTGGTAACTGCGGTTATGGAAACCAGCACAGATGATATGTCGGTATCACTGCCCGGCGAGGTAACACTGCGCAATAACTACCCGAATCCGTTCAACCCAAGTACCCAAATCCAGTTTGAATTACCACAGGCCATGCCCGTACAGCTGCATGTCTATGATATTACCGGCAGGATGGTTGCTCAGTTGGCGGACGGCAACTTTACCGCAGGACTCCACTCGGTTACGTTTAATGCCGCAGGACTCTCCAGCGGGATGTACATCTATCAGCTGTCTACACCGGAAGGCAGGCTTTCCGGCAAAATGATGCTCGTTAAGTAGAACCACTACGTTCCGGCGGGCAGACCAGCCCTGATGAAAAGGACTCAAATCCGTTTACTAAAAATACCAGGCCTGCGGCAGGGTACAAAAAAAGGCGCCGTCTTTCAGACAGCGCCTTTTTTTTTGGTGGCAACCATAATTTCGATAAGAAAAAAGAGTGGAAGCTGCCTGTTTTCCCGTCCCTACTTAAGCAGCAGCATCTTTCGGGTCTGAACAATTCGTCCGTTTACTTCCAGTCCGTAAAAATACAATCCGGAAGAAAGATTGCCTGCATTAAAGGAGACCTGATGCCTGCCGGCACTGTACCCGCCCTGCGCCAGCACCTCAACCTGCTGCCCGCGGGCATCGTGTACGATGATCCGTACCTGAGCGCTTTCAGGGAGTTCAAACCGAATATCCGTAGACGGATTAAAGGGATTGGGGAAGTTCTGGGCGAGCTGTGCAGCAGCCGGTATCTGAGATTCATCCTCAAGGGAGGTCGGCTCACCCGCCGTGAATACGCCGACCGGACTCAGACTTAAGGTGTCTGAATTGACGGCTACAACCTGGTAGTAGTAATCCACACCGGGCTGCAGCTCGTTCAGTTCAATAACGGCCTGCTGCAACTGGTCACTTCCCGTCAGGTTAAATTCTGCTGACTCCATGAAAAGATTATCCTCCTCTGGTCCATACGCTACAAATCCGGCAACATCCGCCCGGTATGTTTCAATCATTGCGTTAACCGTTGCCTGTTGTGGACTGGCTGCACTTACCTGAGCATCAACCCCGGCAAATGCAGGTGGATTCAGCCGGGCATTGACGCGATTTCTGATTTCGGGGAGCTGGTCGTACAGGCGGTCGCCGGGACATGCCGTTGAAGTACCATCGCGGTGACCGGAGATGGTAAACATACTGCGGGTAGTGCCACTGACCAGTTTATTACGCCGCACCAGCACATCAATGTCAAAATCATGGGCTTTCCAGGCCAGCATTTCACGCAATCTGTCAACCGCAATCTCGCTGGGAGGCGTAAAACTGTAGCTGCCGATTACACAAATTCCCATAGTATTGCTGTTACCGCCCCCCATATGGGCGCCAACTACATTCATATTGATATTCCCAAAGGAATCCTCGTAAAATGCTCTTCCCTGATAGATTACCCCATTGGGATCAACCAGCCAGTTATATCCGATATCAGCCCAATTCAGCTGCGGACCGGTATGGTAGTTGTAATACGATCGAACCACAGCCGCAAAGTCGTTGGAGGTGGTTTGTCCGGCACTGTGGTGAACAATCAGGTGGGTTACGGAGGTGGGGGTCCGGTTCGATACGGCGTTGGGAAGACTTCCCCACGCCTGACGGTCTACATAGTCGGGCAGTGCGTAGGCTACATCTGTATTAACGGCAAAGTCCAGATCTCCGGTCGACTTCTCACGCAGCAATTCATCCGGACTGCTCTTGTGCTCAACGGTCTGCAGGTGGGCATGCAGATCCTGTTGTGACGTGTTTCCCGGATTGATAAATGCGATGTTTACCTGCTCAATATCCGGATTCGGAAATGTAATATGAGGTGTAACGGTGCTACGGTATTGGATGTAGCCATGTTCGGCCGGAATAAAAACGAGGGTTCCGGCATAGTGATTTTCCTGAAGGGTTACGTGATGGTCAACCGGCACGGGCATCCAGTCCGACCAGGTTTGGCCATCGTGTGAGCTTTGGACTTCCATAACGGCCTGGTGTGAATCGCCCAGCGACCCCTGCCATGTCATGCCGAGCGCTGTAAAAGGTCGGTCCATTCTCAAGGGTACCTGCAACGCCTCGGATGTGATCGTAGCCCGGCCACGCTCAGCTGTTTGTATCTGAAATCCGGAAGAGACCCTGCCCTCGTAGGTATCCATGCGGATGGTTTGACTCAGGGTCTCATATTCTGCTACGCTTGGAGATTGCGCGTATGAAAGCGAGAACAACAATAAAATGGCCGTTGATGCGGCAGAAAGTGTCTTAAACATTGCTACAGATTTGATTAATTATTGGCAAAATATTCATTAATAATCGACGAATTGGCCAGACCCAGAAATGTATCCATCGTGAAGAATTCAACTTTCTCATTTCGGATGAACACAAATAATCCGGTAGAATCCTGTTCATAGGGAAGATATACCCTGACTTCACGTCGAACCGGCGCTCCGGGTACAGCTTGCCTGACCAAAACTGGCGCCTCACCCAGAACTCGGGTCAGTTCGTCCGACGTAACCCCCTCCAAACTCAGATACCCATCTTCATCCAGAAAATTTACATAGGGTTCTGTATTCAGACGGAAGCGCTGTGGTTGCGATGAATCCCCGGAGTCCGGGTCATTTCGGAGCCTGGACTGGAGGTCCTGAACCCGGTCAGAATTCACCGTTGTCCCTTGATTTTGAGCAGTGGTGTCTGATGGGGCGCCGGCTGATGGCGTTTGTTGTTGTGGGTCAGCGGTACATGAAAGTACAATGACCGCAGTCAGTGCTATGGCGGCAGCGTGGAGTTTCATAATGCTTGCAGATTGATAAACGTTGGTCTGTGGTGCAATTTAAGCTAAACTGTCAGATTTAAAAACGAAAACACGTCATTATTTGTATACTAGCATTTTGAAAATCCAAACGAGCCCCCGGAACCATGCTGGCAGACAAAAAGTTACTGACACTCCTTTTTTTGTGTAATCTGGCCGCGGTTGTCCTGCTTTTGACAACGGAGGCAGAAGAGACAACGCCACTGTCTGACTGGAATCAGCTGGACCAGCTGCTGCTTACCACTATTCAGGATTTTCGACAGCCTCCGGAGCGTGTACAGATTCGGACCATCGATGCACATGAAAATCTGGAAAGGAAAATTATCACGGTGGATATTGCCGAAGGTTATCCTCAGACTGAGTTTCACAGAACGGTTTTGCAACAAGTACAACAGTACCGTGGAGGAACCTATGGCCTGGTTTCCTTTCCGGATCAGATGCTTACCATCTATATCATGTTCGAAAATACAGTGGTTCGAACGATCCGCTTCCGTGAATGGGAGCAGGAGTAACTATCACAGCACATTTTTCTTGATTTCATGGAAAAAACCATGTGCGGTTAAATCGTACTGAATAGGCGTAACCGATGCTTTACCCTCGTCGATGACCGAGACATCCAGGTCAGAGCCATTTTCCAGGAGTTCAAATTTGCCGGTCATCCAATAATATGGTCTGTTGAAGGGGTCTACCCTTCCGTCGTACTCTTCAACATAGCGACTGTCAGCCTGCTTCGTCCAGACCAGGTCCTTCAGCGGTCCGGCTGGCGCGTTCACATTCAGCGTCACACCTTTGGGAAGACCGTTCTTCAGAACGAACTGAATTACTCTGGAGGCCGCATCAGCACATCCGGAAAGGTCCGCATCTTCATCAAAATCGCTGCAGCTCACGGCGATGGCGGGGTAACCTAAGATAGTGGCCTCGGTTGCAGCGCTCACGGTACCCGAGTATATAATGTTTATTCCCGCATTGGAACCGTGATTAATTCCGCTGAGAACCAGATCCGGTTTGCGGTCCATCAGTTTGTCATGGGCAAGTTTAATGCAGTCAGCGGGAGTTCCGTTCACAGCCGTCGCATCTAACCCACTGGGCATTTTGACTTTATTGGCCCTGAGGGGCTGGGAGATGGTTATGGAATGACCGACGGCACTTTGTTGGCGGTCCGGAGCGATAACGCGTACCTCACCAAAACGTTGGGCAACTTCCGTGAGTTTCTGTATACCCGGTGAATAAAATCCATCGTCATTACAAACTAAAATCAACGGGCGAAGGGTCTCAGACATACTTTGCGTTAGTTATACTGTTCAGTGTCTGACGGGAAATCCCCCGATTTGACATCTTGTACATAGGTAGAAATTGCCTGGGTCATGTCATCAAACATGTTGGCATAGCGTCGGATGAAACGGGGATGAAAATCGCGTGTGAGACCGAGCATATCATGCACAACCAAAACCTGACCATCACACGCACTGCCTGCACCGATTCCTATGGTAGGAATGTCCAGCATTTCGGTGACTTTACGAGCCAGTCCTGATGGGATTTTCTCCAGAACCAGTGCGAAGCAACCGGCTTGCTGCAGCGCCAGGGCATCATTGATAAGCTGCTCGGCTTCTGCTTCCTCCTTGGCACGAACCTTATAGGTACCGAATTTGTAAATCGACTGCGGTGTTAGTCCGAGATGTCCCATAACCGGAATGCCGGCATCAACAATACGCCTGATGGTTTCGGCTACAGGTGCTCCTCCCTCCAGTTTGACCGCATGCGCTCCGGCGTCTTTCATCATTCTTCCGGCGCTGATAAGGGCCTCTTTGACGGTTACCTGGTAACTCATAAACGGCAGATCAGCCACAACCAGTGCGCGGTCAACACCACGGACTACACAGCTGGTATGGTATATCATCTGATCGAGGGTGATGGGAAGCGTTGTTTCATGACCGGCCATCACGTTACTGGCTGAATCGCCAACCAGTATTACATCAATACCGGCATAATCCACGATGCGTGCCATTGTGAAATCGTAGGCCGTAATCATGCTGATTTTTTCGCCTTTGCGTTTGAAATCAACTACCGTTCGGGTGGTTACCTTGTCGGGGCGGCCGTCGGATTTGGCTGTACTCATACGGTCTGCTGTTTTGGAATGAGCGCGGCTGTGGCTTCCAGCTGACAGGTAACCTGACCATCCACACTTGCAACGGATTTCATCGTGATAAACTGGCGTTTGGTCCCTGTGATCTCAACGTTCATGATCAGCTGATCTCCGGGAACAACCGGCCGGCGAAATTTGCAATTGTTAATAGCAGAAAAAACAATGGTATAATCGTCTGGATTCAGATTGTGCTGAGACAGATAGAGCAGGCACCCGGTCTGGGCGAGCGCTTCAACCTGTAAGACCCCCGGCATTATGGGTTCACCCGGAAAGTGACCATTGAAAAACTCTTCATTAACCGTCACATTTTTCAGGCAGGTGATATTATCTTCTCGTTGTTCCAGTACACGATCAACGAGAAGGAATGGGTATCGATGTGGCAAGAGTGCTTTGATTTCAGCAATTTTCATAAGAATGGTGTTTGATGAGAGAGTAAACAGTCAGGTGCTGTCAGGCTACAATGCCCACGTAAATATAGGCAATACCACCGTTTAGTTCGTGGTATTCCTGTGCGGTGAAACAACCGGCCTGTTTCATCAGGTCGGTAAATTTATCCGCAGCCGGAAAAGCAGCACTGGTTTCGGGCAAATACTGATATGCGTCACGGTTCCCGGTGAGTATGCCGCCCACAAAAGGAATAATATACTTACTGTAGAATGTGTAAGGCCATGCCATGATACCTGTGGGCTGGCCAAATTCCAATACAACCACCCGACCGCCGGGTTTGACAACCCTTGCCATTTCCTGAAGGCATACCAGCGGATCGTCTACATTACGGATGCCAAAGGATATACTGCTGATATCAAATGTGTTATCCTGATAGGGCAGATTCATCGCATCGGCAACCTCGAAATCAATTTTCAGTCCCTTTTTGGTTGCCTTCGCGGGCGCAGGTGCAATCATGGCATCACAGAAATCCGTACCCATAACATACCCTGACTCTCCTACCTTCTTTTTAAAGGTAATGGCCAGATCACCGGTTCCTGTAGCACAGTCCAGCACGCGGTCACCCGCGGCGGCTTTACTCAGGCGTACGGCCTTGTTTCGCCAAAGATGGTGGATCCCCAACGACAAAACACTGTTGGTGATATCGTAACGGTCTGCTATGGAAGCAAACATGGTGCGAACTTTTTCGCTCATCAGATAAATTCCTGTAAAATTTTGAGTGACAAATCGTACAAACCGCTAATGAGGGTCTACCGTTTCCCGGGTTTGTTGCGTTTACGCATCAGCGATTTAATATGCTCTTCCATGGAGGCAAGCTGGGTAACCGGAATGGAATACTGCATGGCATATTGAACTATGAGCATTTTCATCACACGGTCGTTCAGAGAGATGTTGCCGCTGTACCGTTCATAAAATGAATCAAAACCCCGCCGGATCCACCCGAAACGAAACAGAATAAAAAAAAGCAGTCCATACCCCACACCGGAATAGTTCTGAGAAATACCGGCATAACTGATTGATGCAACGGCTGCAAGCACCACAAGTGGCTCCCAGGTAAGGATTTTCAACGCAAAGGTGGAAATTTTTGAAATAAAGGCACTCTTAGTCAGATGCCAAAGAAGTAGTGTTACAACCGAGGCAACGGCGGCGGCATAACCGGGCAACAGCTGAAGCCCTGCAACCAGAACCCATACCGATACCGCATCGCCTGAGCGCACCCACATTCCTGCATCATTAATCAGCTCTTTCACTGATATCTTCTGCAGCAACCCGGGAGCAAACTTTTCAATCTGTTCTGAGTTGGTGTAAAACCAGGACCCCTGAGCCGTAAATATGCCCAACGGGGTCTCAACATAATCGCTGTGATCGGATAGGCCAGAATTTTTCATAGCCTCAAATATAAGGAATTCCGCAATCCAACCTCGGATCAAACATATACCTCAAGGTGCATAGGCGATGGTAACCACCCCCATTCCTTCCTGAGCCGCTTCTCTGAGGCATGTGGCAAGGGCGTAGGTAGTGGCACCGGTTGTAAAAACATCATCAACCAGCATGAGGTGTTTTCCCGCCAACGCCTGCTCATCTTCAAGCTGAAAGGCACCGGCCATATTGGAATTCCGGGCAAGCAAAGAAAAACCGGTCTGCGTACGGGTATACCGCGACCTGCTCACCGCTGCATCATCTGCCACCGGAATGCCGGTCACGCTGGAAATGCCCATTGCAATCAACTCGGCCTGGTTGAACCCCCTCATGCGCTTTCTGCGGGGATGAAGCGGCACGGGCACCAGCAGCATTGACGTACCCGAATTCAGATAACCGCTCACTGCCGGACAATTACGCAACCGTTCTCCAAGCAGGCACCCCAGCTCAAAACCAAGTCTGCCCAGTCCGTTGTACTTGATATTATGCAACAATCGTTGAAGCGACCCGCCCTTGTCATACCGCCACATCGCAAACTGATACTCCAGTATAGCCGGTAAAATTACTCCCGGACAGGTATTGGTGCGGAACGGATTTGCCTCATCGAAGGAGTTTTCTTTGCAGAACGGACACAGCAATTCCAGACCTTCAACACTGGGCTGACCACACGACAAGCAAACCCCGGGAAAAAGCAAGTTCCTGAATCCGGTTACCGCCTCGGATACTATTTCATGCAATACTCTCATTTCCGACTCCTCTTATTTCTTGTTACTACATTTTAGTTCAACTTCCGTTGTATACTAGAGTCAGAAGAGCGCCATTTATTTCACAAATCTGCACAAATCTCACACAAAAAATAGACCGATTGAGCACAGTTTCACTGTCGATTATTTATTATGTTTGCTGTGTAAAGACGTTAACCACTAAGTACTGTCATGGCATTATTAAACGAAGATCTGGTATCGGTCAGAGAAGCAGCCGGACTCAAACCCAATGATATTTTCGAAAAAACGCGCATCCCGCTGAATATCATTGATGAAATTGAGAGGGGCACAATTTTTACCAACCGAAACCACCAGCTCACCTACATCCGCAGCTATGTTAGATCCTACGCGAAGGCCATCGGAATACACGAAGATGACATCGTCGAGGCGTTAGATCAGCATCAGGCTGACCGTTACGAGGGTCTCCTTGCTCAAAAATACCTGCATAGTGAGCCCCTGACCGACAACGTACCCGATCAAAAAAAATCGGAAGACACAGCAATTCAGTCTGCCGGCGGGAAACCATCATCAACGGCAACCCGGGGTGAGAATGAATACTCACGACCGGACCCCCGGAAAAACTACAATCAGCATACCATGCCTCCCCCCGGGCTTGAATCCGTTGACTGGGCCGGAGTTGGCAGAAAAGCGGCCGTTGGCAAAGGTAGTCCTATGATTTATGCCGGTCTGATCAGTATTCTTGCCCTCATCGCGCTGCTTGTGTACTTCCTGTTTATCAGGCCTTCCGGTGATCCCGTGGTGGAAAACAATGCAGACAGTATGCAAAATGGTACCGAATTACCAGTCTCTGTGCAGCCTGAATCCGATATTCCGGATGAACCCGTTACACCGGCAGCCGACCCTCAGCCCGAGGAAGAATTAAGTCCGGTTGCAGCACTTCCCTCCGCTCCGGTCCGACCCACCACCAATCCCGTTAGCGGCGCTTTGCCGGATACACTGCAGATTGTACTGCACGCAGCCATCGACAAACTTGAACCGGTTCGCGTTACCTCCGATGTAAACAATGTTCGCAGTCCGTATTGGGTTGAGGCTGGCCAGGCTATGCGTTTTGATTTTATCGATTCGATCCGGATTGAAGGTCAGCTCACACGCATGGCAATCTGGATCAACGGCAATCATTTTGCCGACATCATGGAATACAGCACCGGCGACCGAACACTGGAACTATCCAGGGAAGCCCTGAGCCAGTATGCTGAGTTATTCAGCACCCAGGGTGATTTTACTTCGCAAACCATCGATTCCCCCATTGAAATCACTGACAGACCACTCTTTTAGCTACCTGCATGACCAAAGACGAGGCCGTTTCCAGAGTCTGTGAGCTCAGAAACCTGCTGGATGAAGCCAACAAACAGTACTATGACCAGGCACAACCTGTAATCAGCGACCGCCAGTATGATACGTACATGCAAGAGCTGATGGGTCTCGAGGATGCCTACGGTCTGCATGATCCCGCCTCACCGAGCCGCCGCGTCGGAGAAAGCATATCCGAAGCATTTACAACCGTAGAGCATCCCCGTGCTATGCTCAGTCTGGCCAACACCTACAATGAGCAGGAGCTGCGTGAATTTGACCGCAGAGTCAAGGATCTGCTCGGGTCCAGACCGTTTACCTACTTCGTTGAACTGAAATTTGACGGTATGGCCCTGAGATTGCGCTATGAAAACGGAGTTTTGAAGCTGGCTGCCACACGGGGTAACGGCAGGCAGGGCGATGACATCACACAAAATGTGCGTACACTGCGAGATATTCCCCTCAAACTCAGTACCGATAACTGGCCTGAAATCGTAGAAGTTCGAGGGGAAGCCTACATGGAACGGGAGGCCTTCGCCCGCTTTAATGCTCAGCGGCAGGAAAATGGAGAGGCCGCGTTTGCCAATCCCCGAAATGCTACAGCCGGTTCGCTGAAACTTCTGGATTCGTCGCTGACCGCACGCCGCCCCATACGATTCTTCTGCTATGATCTCATTCTTGATCAGGAAAAGGACTCGACCCATCTGCAACGCATGCAAATGCTCGAACAATGGGGTTTGAGAGTGTGCTCGCATCGATGGACCTGCCAGACCATTGAGGATGTACTGAAAATCATACAGTCGCTTGAACATACCCGTAAGGATCTCCCCTATGACACCGACGGCGTTGTAGTCAAGGTTAACGAAGACCGATACCGTGAAGAACTCGGTTATACCGCAAAAGCACCGAAATGGGCAATTGCCTACAAGTTTGAAGCTGAACAAGCCACTACAACCATCCGGGATATTACCCTGCAGGTAGGTCGGCTTGGAACCATAACCCCGGTTGCTGAACTCGAACCGGTGTTGCTGGCAGGTACCACCGTTAAGCGTGCCTCCCTGCACAATCAAGATGAAATTACGCGTAAAGACATTCGCATCGGCGATCGTGTAATCATCGAAAAGGCCGGTGAAATCATCCCTCAGGTGGTGCAGGTAGCCTCACCAGACGACCCCGGCCGCTCACAACCCTACGTCATTCCCTTGCAGTGCCCGGCATGCCAGTCCGAGTTGGTACAGTCTCCGGGCGAAGTTGCTTTACGTTGTGTCAATCCAGAGTGTCCGCCGCAGGTTCGGATACGCATTGAGCATTTCGCTTCCAGGGATGCTATGGACATCGACGGTATGGGCGAAGCCGTTATTGACCAGCTGGTAGGCGCCAATCTGATACACAACTATGCTGATCTATACAAACTGACCGTTGAAGACCTGCTCCCGCTGGACCGGATGGCCCAGAAAAGTGCCCAGAATCTCATCCATGCCATACAACAAAGCAAGAACAAACCCTTCGATAGATTGTTGTTCGGCCTTGGGATACGGTTTGTCGGTTCCACGGTAGCCCGTGATCTGGCCGATGCATACTCAACCATGGATGCACTTATGCAGGCCAGCGAAGACCAGATTGCGGATGTGCACGGCATTGGTGTGAAAATTGCCGCATCGGTGCGGGATTTCATGGACCGGCCTGAAAACCAACGAATAATCGAACAACTCCGGGATTCCGGCTTGAAATTGCATCATGAAAAGCAGGAAGTGCACAGTAATTCACTGGAAGGATGCACCTTCGTCATAACCGGAACACTGCCATCCCTTTCACGAAAAGAAGCTGCCGAGCTCATCCAGGCCCATGCCGGCAGCGTAACCGGGTCGGTAAGCAAAAACACAACCTATGTACTGGCCGGAGAGTCGGCCGGTTCCAAACTGGATAAAGCACAAAAACTGGGCATAAAAGTTGTCTCAGAAGAAGATCTGAAATCCATGATTTCCTGACATCCCCATTTCATTGTTAACCATGAAACCTACCACACAAACCACCGGTTACGGCACCCTGAACACCAATATATTCGTCATCATTGCTGTTGCCGCCCACGCCGAGCCGCTTTTGCAGGAATAGCCCATGTCACTTACCCTGCTCGACATAATCGCAATAATCGCATACCTTGCCCTGTGCGTAGTTATCGGCCTGAAGGTCGGTGGCAGACCCGGAGACACCGACTCCTACTTCACATCTCGCGGCAGCGTCCCCTGGTGGGCCGTTTCCTTCTCCATCGTGGCCACAGAAACCAGCATGTTAACCGTAATTTCCGTTCCTGCCGTGGCCTATCTGGGATCGCTCGCATTTTTTCAGATCGTCATCGGGTACGTCATTGGCAGAATGATTGTAGCCTGGCTCATGCTTCCGGCCTATTTCACCGGGCAGCAACAAACCGCCTACTCTTTTTTTCAGGAACGATTCGGGGCTGGATTTCGCAGAGCCATCTCGGGCACCTTTCTGACTACCCGACTTCTGGCCGATGGTGTGCGATTATTTGCCGCTGCCATACCCATCAAGGTGGTTACCGGCCTCGACTATCCAACATCAATTTTCATCATTGCTGCCATGACCCTTGCCTACACCTACTATGGGGGGCTCAAATCGGTAATATGGATTGACGTACTTCAGCTTTTCGTTTACTTATCAGGTGGCATCTTTGTTATTTCCTGGATATTGGGCTCAGATCTGCCCGTTGAAACGGGATTACTGCAAAACTCCGGCAAACTCACTGTTATCCAGCTGCCCACCAGCATTTCAGACCTCTTCTACGTTCCCTATAATCTTATTGGTGCTGTCATCGGTGGCATTTTCCTCACCCTCGCTTCCCACGGAACCGATCATCTCATAGTCCAGCGCCTGCTGGCCTGCGGAAGCCTGAAAAATGCACGTAAAGCATTGGTATCCAGCGCGTTATTTGTAATGCTTCAGTTCGGGTTATTCCTTTCGGTCGGGCTGGCCCTGTATGCATTTTACAACGGTGCGAGCATAGCAGCACTGGGCATCAACAACGGCGATGAAATTTTCCTCAAATTCGTTACCGAACAAATACCTTCCGGCGTTACCGGTCTGATAATTGCGGGCCTTTTTGCAGCGGCGATGAGTACACTCAGCAGCTCACTGTCCGCATTATCGTCAACAACCCTGTTCGACATCTTTCCCAAACTGGCCTTGCGCCCCGATGCCATGCGGATATCCCGCTATCTGATGGTCGGCTGGACCCTGGTATTCTTCCTGTTCGCCGTATCGTTTACATCCACGGAAAATCCAATCATCGAACTGGGACTGGGTATCGCAGGTTTCACCTATGGTGGACTGCTGGGTGCATTTTTTGTGGGTCGGTTCACTACCTTTTCAGCCACAGCTGCCTTTGCCGGACTAATATCCTGTATTTCCGGTATGATATTGATTATATTTCTAACCGATATCGCATGGCCCTGGTACACATTCTTAGGAATATCCATATTCTTTACGGTAGCCGCACTGGTCAACCAGCTAAATCCAATAGCTGGCAAGACCTCACCAACCCCGTAATTCGCTACATCCACTATGATTAAACTCGAACAATTCGGGTTAGGCCGCAAGAAGAAAACGCAGTTTTCCCCAAAAAAAACCCGGAAGAACCGTGCCGGCGCAGACTCCTATGTAAAAGCCGCCATCATACTTGGCTTCCTGAGTCTGGTTATTGGTTTTTTCCCTGGTAACACCTTCAGGGATTTTAACTACAAGGTAGGGGAACCCTGGCGCGATGACGACCTCACCGCACCCTTTACCTTTAGTCTGCTCAAAGACCGTGAGGAAATTCGTGAGGAAGAAGAGGAAATCCGGCGCAATACCCCTGCTGTTTTTTACACCAACAGGGAAGCAACTTCGCAGGCTGAGTCACGCATTGATGACTTATTCAACAAGCTCACACCGGTTTTAAATGCTTATGAACAGTGGAACAATACACAACGGTCTGAACCGGATTCCCTGAACAACGACAGCCTGAATTTCCGGCAGACCCTGGATACGTCATCTATCCCGCTGTCGGCCGGCAGTATTCAATTGTTGCTGGATAATTACGCGTCTTCCAGCTCCGGTTTAAACCAACGGCAAGTAGCCCGATTTATCGGCGTAGACATACGCATTCAGGTGAGTCGAATTATCCGGGAATTACATGCCGATGGTGTTATAGATCGGGCCAAAAACGAGCTTAACAGCGCTGAAATTATTGTACGTGACGCCCGGGAACGCACCCAGCAAACCACGAATATTGCCTCCATGCGGGATATGGAGGAGGCACGTGAATTCGCCCGAACCCGTCTCAACCGAAACTTCCCCTCTGAAATTGCAGCCGTTGCCGGCGAAGTTTTTGAACTGGTCTTCCTACCCAACTATGCCTACAATCCTGAAGATACCCAACAGGCGGTAAATGAAGCCATAGATTCCATATCCCCCACCAAGGGAGCCGTCACAGCCGGACAAATGATAATCAGGAAAGGGGATCTCATTACACCGGAGCGACTTAGCATGCTCCAGAGTCTGGAAGCAGCACGCGCTGCCCGGGCCAGTGACCTTGAAATATGGCAACAGACTGCAGGTAATGCACTCATCGTAACCGGTATTTTCCTGTTTTTCCTGATGTATCTGTACCTGTACCGAAACCCCATATTCGACAATAATGCTATGCTCAGCCTGGTTTTGCTGGCGATGGGTATTGTTATTGCATTTGCGGTCTTCGCCATACGGCTGGAGGGGGTTTCCGTGTACCTGGTCCCTATTGCCATTGCACCGATTATCCTCACCATTATTTTCGATTCCAGAGTTGGTTTGATGAGCACTTCCGTGCTGGCCCTGCTGATTGCATTTATGAGCGGTAACAACTTCGAGTATGTGGTTGCCAGCATGTCGGCCAGCAGTATTGCCGTCTATTCGGTCCGGGATATCAAGAACAGAAGTCAATTTTTCCTGACCACCCCTGCCCTTGTATTCATCTCCTTCGGTATCATTCTCCTGGGCTTTGCCCTGAACAGACCCAATGCCTGGGATGGGTTTGGCAGCCAAATTCTGCACGTTGCAGGTGGAGCCGTTTTCATTTGGCTCACTTACCCGTTGATTCTGCTGTTCGAAAAGCTCTTCAAAGTCACCACCGAGGTATCGCTGCTGGAGCTCAATAACAACAATCAACCCTTATTGAAGGAACTGATGACCCGGGCTCCGGGTACTTTTCAGCACAGTCTGCAGGTAGCCAACCTGGCCGAGGCGGCTGCAAGTGCAATCAACGCCAATTCATTGCTGTGCAGAGTGGGCGCTTTGTACCACGATATCGGCAAAATGGAAAAACCCGAATACTTTGTCGAAAATCAGTTTGGAAGCAATGAACACGACAAACTTAAGCCGCGCATGAGTGCCATGGTCATAAAAAATCATGTCACTTCCGGGGTAAAAATGGCCAGGGAAGCCAATCTGCCTGACGTTCTGGTGGATTTTATCCAAACGCATCATGGAAACTCTGTAATCAGGTATTTCTATGACAAAGCGCTCAAAACCAATGAAAAAGGCAGTGAAGTGCGCGAAGACGACTTCCGTTATGACGGTCCGATTCCAAATTCCAAGGAAACCGGCATTCTGCTGCTGGCCGATTGCATTGAAGCATCATCGCGGGCGATGAGTGAACCCGGTTACCAAAAACTTGAAAACCTTGTAAACCGGATGGTGGATGAACGCCTGGAAGAGGGACAGCTGAACAACTGCGATCTCACCTATCGTGACCTCACAAAAATCAAAGAGGCTTTCCTGGGTATCTTGGTGGGTATGTATCACAGCCGGATCAAATATCCTGGACAGGACGAAAAAGACGGAACTGCTAAAGCTGCTGAACCCAAAAGTGAAAAAAATGAAATTAAGGGCAACAGTGAAGTACATGCGAATACCGTAACTGAAACGGACAACACCGACGGCGACCCGTCCGGCTCCGACTAAAATCGTTTTGTACTGTGAAAGCACCCTTTAAAACGCATCTGGACAGCTATCTTGCATTTCTTCGTATTGAAAAGGCGCTCCAACCGAATACACTGGCCTCATATCGCCTTGACCTCTCCCGATACCTGACTTTCTTATGTAGTGAACAGGGTTTTCAAAACATAGCGTATGTGGATGTGCATCATATTGAAGCTTTCCTTCAGGAGCTGAAGGCAGCCGGCCTGTCACCCGCCAGTTTAGGCAGAAATATTTCTTCTGTTCGAAATTTTCATACCTGGCTGGTTATGGAGCAACTTGCCCCTGCCAATCCCGCTGAACATATCGATCTGCCCAAAAACGTAAGGAAATTACCTGAAGTTTTGTCGGTGACAGAGGTAACCGATATGATTTCAGTATACTCAGACAGTGAAAAACCTGCCGATCTGCGTAATCAGGCCGTGATTGAGCTGCTTTACAGTGCCGGTCTGCGCGTGTCTGAACTGACGGGCATGGTACTGGATCAGCTTTACTTTGAAATTGGGTTTGTACGGGTAATCGGCAAAGGTAACAAAGAACGACTGGTACCGGTCGGGACGATTGCCGTTGAGACTGTCGAAAACTATCTTGAGCATGTCAGACCCACCTTTTTTCGCACCCGTGAAAAGTCGCGCGGCGCCGTATTTCTGAACCAACGAGGCGGCCCCCTATCCCGGATGGGCGTATGGAATATTGTACAGGAAGCAGCACTGCGCGCCGGAGTCACCAAAAACGTATATCCGCATATATTCCGGCACTCCTTTGCCACCCATCTGCTGGAAGGCGGGGCCGACCTGCGGGCTGTGCAGGAAATGCTTGGTCACGTAAACATTACAACCACAGAGATATACACGCACGTAGACCGTAGTTTGCTTCATCAGATTCATAAACAATACCACCCCAGGGCTTAATCCAACGCTCACAGGCTGACTGGAAAAAGTCGCGTTTTCAGCAACATCATTGAAAACAAACTGATACCCCATGGAAGAACAGCAATACAATACCATCAACGCTATTGAATGGCGAGGTGATCACGTACGGATACTTGATCAGACGTTTTTACCGGGCCGGACCGTGTTCAGTGACATACGTGACGTTGGCCGGATGTGGGAAGCCATAAAAAAACTCCGTGTACGCGGTGCACCTGCAATTGGAATAGCCGCTGCATACGGTCTTTATCTGGGAGTCAGAGAACTCCACGAAAACAACTATTCCAGCTTCGAAATCGAAGTAAAAAGGATTTCGGAGTACCTTAACAGCGCACGACCAACCGCGGTGAATCTGAGCTGGGCGCTGCACAGAATCCAGTCTACGCTGCACGCCCATCGCAATGAATCCATTGCGGAGCTGAAAAACCGTGTACTCAAAACGGCACAGACTATTCACGATGAAGACAAACGTGTGTGTAAATCCATTGGGATCAATGGCGTTGAACTGGTGGGAAAAAAAGCCCGGATACTTACGCATTGCAACACGGGCGCTCTGGCTACAGGCCAGTACGGAACGGCCCTATCGGTAATTTATCATGCGCACGAGGCAGGCAAGAAGATTCATGTCTGGGTTGATGAAACCAGGCCCTTATTGCAAGGTGCACGACTTACGGCCTGGGAACTGCAACGGGCCAATATTCCCATGAAGCTGGTTACCGACTCTATGGCGGGTCACCTGATGTACACCGGCAAGGTTGACATGGTTATTGTAGGCACAGACCGTGTTGCGGCTAACGGTGATATGGCCAACAAAATCGGCACCTACAGTCTTGCTGTTCTGGCCAGACACCACAACATTCCCTTTTATGTGGCCACTCCGGCTTCAACCATTGATTTGCAAATTGCTCATGGTGGAGATATACCTATTGAAGAGCGTGATCCACGTGAAATAACAACCATCGGAAGTTCAGAGATTGCTCCGGCCAAAGTGGAAGTGTATAATCCGGCATTTGATATAACGCCGGCCGAACTGATCACAGCCTATATCACCGAAAAAGGAATCATCCGGCCGGCATTCCCGGAAAATCTGAAGAAGGCCTTCGGATCATGACGGGTTGATGGTCTCGTTCTTCGTACTAAATTTCGCTGTAATCGTGATCGTTGTAGGCGAAGGCAAACTCCAGATTCTCCATTCCTCTACCTTTCCGAAGAATTACGGCTTCCTCCTGAGTCATATCAACTACGGTAGTTGGATTGGATTCAAGGGGAAGTTCATCGTCAATAAACACATCAATATGATGCCTGAAATCCTCGAACATATCTTTTGTATCAAGATACTCGCGGTCAGGCGCATCGGGGAGTTTGGCTGTAGCAGCCATTAACGGCTCACCTAGTTCCTGAACAATCATCTGGCATATGGCATGATCGGGGACTTTTATGCCGATTGTTTTTCTTCGTTCATGCATAAGCAGACGCGGAACTTCCTTTGTGCCGGGCAATACAAACGTGTAGGGACCCGGTATGAGGCGGCGAATAACCTTAAAATTGGTATCGGATAGTTTGCCAAATTTCGAAACGCCATTCAGGCCGTCTGTTATGAGGGTAAAAAGGTGATCTTTTTTAAGATTCCGCATTGAGCGAATCCGGTCTACACTTTTTTTACTGGAATATGCACACGCAAGCGCATACTGGCTGTCAGTGGGTAATAGGATGACCGCACCGGCGCGCAGACGATCAACAATTTCAAATACACGCTTCTGATGCGGATTTTGTGGATGCAGTACGATTCGTTCGGCCATAATATCTCGTTAAAACGAAAAAGGCCTCCCGAAGGAGGCCCTTTTACTTATTTTTTTGCTTTTTTTGCGGCTTCCTTCTCTTTCTTTTCTACAGGAAGGTCCGGTACCTGAGACGCGTCCTCATGCTGAATTTCCTGACTGAAAAGCTGGTCGTTCTCCAGCAGGTAATAGAACTGTTTCCGGAAGTCATCCAGGGTCATACCACACGTATCTGCAAATTTAGCGAGCTCGTGCGGGTCATTGAAATCGTCGGTGTTCAGACGCAACATGTAGTTACGGGCAATCTGGTACGACTCCGAGTGGATATCTACCAGGCGAACTTTCGTACGACCCGTCTTCGGATCCATGATATCCTTGAAGTACATGGGAACGAAATTACCGTTCTGAACCGATACCATGGCTGCATTCCCGCCGTTGATAATAAAGTCGGCCGCGCAATATCCCAGATCACGGGTGTATTCCATGTCATAGGGAATCGGGTCCGCACAGCGCAGCTCATAACCGATATTCTTGGCTACAAGAGTTGCCTTCTGACCAAATTGCTCGAGCCGCTTCTGCACCAGCATTTTGAGAATTTCGCCAAAGTTGATTTCAGCAAAACGTACGTTATTGTGCGCATCCCGCTCAATTTCAGCAAGTTTTTCCAGATCAGCAGGGTCAATACGGTCGATGAGACCTTCAGCCAGAATCGCAACACCGTCCTGCTTGCCATAACTCATACGCTTGATAATGGCGCCCACCAGAATATCAACGATATTCATTAGGGAAATTTTGCCGGGAGCAAATTCCTCGGGTATAATACTCAGCGTGGCGCCGGCGGCTTTGCCGATTCCTAGTGCGAGGTGACCTGCATTACGCCCCATTGAAACCACAAAATACCATCGTGAAGTGGTTTGGGCGTCAACCATGATATTCTTGACGATCTCAACACCGATGTGGCGGGCCGTCTGATAGCCGAAGGTAGGCAGACCAAAAGGCAGTGCCAGATCATTGTCAATAGTTTTGGGAACATGAACCACACGGATTCTACCGTCGGCCATTTCTTCAACACATTTAGCTGAATAGGCAGTGTCATCACCACCGATGGTAATAAGTCTGTCTACATTAAGACGTAACAGGGAGGTTACTGTATTTTCGAGGTGCTTTTTTTCCTTGGTAGGGTTGTCCCGCGCAATTCCGATATGGGATCCGCCACGGAAATGAATTCGGCTTACACTGTCGATATTGAGTATGGAGTGATGTGAAATATCACCGCGCATAATCCACTTGAACCCATCATGGATTCCAACCACCTCATTTTTTTCCATGATGGCTCGGATGGTAGCCGCACTGATTACACTATTGATACCCGGGGCAGGACCGCCTGCGACCAAAATCGCTATTCTTTTATGGGAAATCATATATCCTCTAACCTTTCCTTAAATAATAAATTGATAAATATCGCTATCTGATTGGATATGCTGTTTTATATCCAGCCTCCAAAGTACTAAAAAAAGACGAGAAAATATAAGTGTGGGCCCTGTTAATCGGTTCCGGCAATTTGAATTATCAGGAATCTGACGTAGTTTTTTGCTGTTTATTTGTTGTGTACAACTTTTGATACATGACCATACACGCGCCAGGGCGCGTTTACACTATTATTCCCGACTTGTTACTATTTATGCAAAACGATTTCAAACGAAAAGTTACTATTGATGCCCTCCAGCACCTGAGTACGTATAAAGCCATCATTGGTATTGTCCTTTTCAGCGCAGTAGCGGTGGTGTTTCTGTTCTGGCTGCTATATTTCAAGGAAGCAGCGGATCACACTTTTGCATGGGTCGCTCATCTGCCGGCAGTTAATGCCACGCTGAACTCACTGGCAACCATATTACTGGTAGGCGGATTTTACCAGATAAAAAAGCGCGATTTCGACCGCCATATGCAGTTCATGATCGGTTCCTTTCTGATGTCAACACTGTTCCTGGTCAGTTATGTGATTTACCATAATTTCGTGGGACATACCCCCTTCCCGGGCCAGGGTTTCATCAGACCGGTGTATTTCTTTATTTTGATAACCCACATCATTTTGTCGGTAGCTGTGGTCCCCATGATTCTGGGCAGCTTTTATTTTGCCTTCGCCGGTAAATTTGACGTGCATCGAAAATTATCCAAACTCACCTTCCCTGTCTGGCTGTATGTATCCGTAACCGGAGTCGTTATCTACTTCATACTGAATGCTTACGTGTAGCCAGCTCATACCAGTCTTCACCAACAGCACCCATCGGCCCGTATAAACAAGGTATATCCGCGGATATGAAGCCTTGTCCCTGAACAGCTGAACCTTACGCTGTTGGCCGCCTTGTAAAGTCATGAACGCCGTAATTTCTGATAATTTTCGGGCATTTTTGCTTTTTTGGCGATAACTTTGAAGCTATCTTAAACAGGTCAGCGTTTAGCTTTAGCATTGTTTAGAATAGATACAAATAACTTCGTTTCAGGATGCTGAACGCCGCCTTTGCCGTATATTTGGCACTTGTCTGAACACGGCTGTTTTCTCTATCACGACATACAATCACAAAACCTGAACCTGGTCAAACATGGCTCAACTTTTCCCGGAGTGGAGTAACAAAGTACCTCGACTGCTTCTAATCGGCACCATTTTACTGTTAACTTTCATTGTATTTGGTTTCTGGTACTTCGCTTCTCCTAAATTTACTGATGTTGGTTACGCCCCTATCCAACCCATTGATTATTCTCATAAACTTCACGCCGGCGAACTTGGCATTGACTGTCGATATTGCCACAGTTCCGTAGAAGTTTCAGCAGTTGCGGGAATCCCCTCTGCCCAAACTTGTATGAACTGCCATACGCAGATTCTCCCGGATAGTGAAGACCTGGAACTTTTGCGCGAAAGCTGGGAAACCGGTGTGGCTATTGAGTGGGTTAAGGTCCACGATTTACCGGAATACACCTATTTCAATCATGCTGCCCATGTGAATGTGGGTGTCGGATGCGAGTCGTGCCATGGCCGAATCGACCGAATGGAGGTAGTAATGCAGGCAGAGCCGATGAGCATGGGATGGTGCCTTGATTGCCATAACAACCCCGAACCTCATATCAGACCTATCGAAGAGGTATTCACCATGGGTTGGCAGGCTCCCGAAAACCAGTTTGAATTCGCCTCGGAGATGATTACTCGCATGAATATTGCCCCTCCGATATATTGCAACGCCTGCCATCGCTAAACGCGGAAAGCACCCGAATTTTATCACTAGCAAATCGTACACATCAGCATGAGCAAAAACAAGCAGAAAACCTATTGGCGGAGCTTAAACGAACTCGCAAAGAACGAGGAATACAAAAAGTTTGCCGAAAGAGAATTTCCTGAAGGTGCTTCTGAACTCCGTGACGGGTACACAAGACGCAATTTCCTGCAGATTATGGGAGCCTCCATTGCACTGGCCGGTTTTGCAGCCTGTCGTAAACCGGTCAAGAAAATCGTGCCTCATTCACGAATGCCGGAGTACATGGTACCCGGAAGAGCACTGTTCTACGCAACCGCAGCTCCTACCGGCTCCTATCTGACCGGTTTACTGGTAGAAACCAATGAAGGTCGGCCAACAAAAATTGAGGGTAATCCGGATCACCCGTCCAGCAAAGGCGGTACCAACATCCAGCACCAGGCTTCCGTACTGGATATGTACGACCCTGACCGCAGTCGCGGAATCCGCCACAATGGCGAATCATCCAGCTGGAATGATTTCCTGCAGGCAGCCAACACCTCGCTTACCTCTTCCGCCAGAATCGCTTTTATCAGCGAACCAAATTCCTCGGCAACCCTGAACCGCATCAAGCGACAGGCACTGCAAAAATATCCGAATGCACAGTGGATAACCTACGCTCCATTCAGCGAGGAAAATCAACTACTGGGTAATCAGATTGCTTTCGGGCGCAAACTCCGTACGCTCCCTGACATTTCACAAGCAAGGGTGATAATCAGCTTTGATGCCGATTTCATGGGTACCGAAGCCGATAGCGTTCGCAACATCCGCGCATTTGCTGACGGAAGGCGAATGAGCAGTGCTGCCGATGATATCAACCGACTCTATGTGGTCGAGTCAAATTACAGCCTGACCGGTTCGAACGCTGATCACCGTCTGCGCATCAAAACCTCACAAATTAAATCGCTTCTGCGTGCCGTTGCAGCTGAGTTATCAGATAATTTCAGTGCTCTGTCGGCTTTCCGGGGATACAGTAATGCATTGCGTAACCACGAATGGGTTGGAATACTGGCCGATGAAATTCGCGGAAATCAGGGTTCATCCCTGGTTATGGCCGGCGCCGACCACGATGCCGAAACACATGCTCTGGTTGCTGCAATCAACGATGCAGCCGGAAATACCACCCGAACGGTAAACTACACAGCCCTGCCGTTTACCGACGAAGCAAATCAGCATGAGGCCCTCGCACAGCTGGTTACGCAAATGAATCAGGGCCAGATTGATGCAGTTGTGATGCTGGGTGGAAATCCTGTCTTCACAGCTCCGGCCAATCTGAATTTCGCCGAAGCACTCCGCAGTGTTCCGTTCAGTGTTCATCTGGCCAATCATGTTGATGAAACATCGCGTGCATCCGTATGGCATATTAACCGCGCACACTATCTTGAATATTGGGGCGATGGGTACGATTACACCGGAGTACCTTCTGTCATTCAACCCATGATTCAACCACTTTTCGATGGGAAGAGCGAAATTGAAGTACTGGGCTCCATCGTCTCGGGGGTAACCATCGACGCCGTAGAGGAGGTCAAATCAACCTGGAGACCTTTACTTGGCAGTGGATTTGAAACCAAATGGCAAACCCTGCTCCATGACGGTATGCTGACCGGAACCGAATTCCAGCGTGCTTCAGTAAGCTTGCAGGCTTCCGGGTTACAGAGCCTGGTTCAGGGGGCTTCCGACACCGCTGATGACGGACTGGAGCTGGTAATTAAACCAGATCCACGCATTTTGGACGGAAGTCTGGCTAACAATGGCTGGCTGCAGGAGCTTCCTGATCCTATGACCAAAATCACATGGGATAACGTAGCGCTGCTCAGTCCTTCAACAGCCGAAAAACTGGGTATTTCAACCCGTCGATTTGGTCAGACCGATGTAGATATGCTGACCATTTCGGCCAATGGAGAAAGCTTTACCATAGCAGCCTGGGTTGTACCCGGCCACACCGATGATAACATCACTATCTACGCAGGATATGGTCGCCAGGGTGTAGGTCGGGTTGCCGATGGTGTTGGCCAAAATGCCTATGCCCTGCGCACGGAAGCAAATCCGCTTTACACAAGCAACATCGGTGTAACACTGGCCTCCGGAAGCTATGATATCGCCTGCGTTCAGGATCACCACAGTATGGAAGGCCGACCACTCGTTCGTGAAGCCAGTCTGACCGAATATCGGGAAGACCCTCGCTTTGCTGCCGATATGGTTTACGTACCCGGCAAAAAAGGCGGTGCTGAGCATCCGGTTACACTATTCGAGGCACAGACATTCCCGGAGCGGCAGCCGCAATGGGGTATGGCTATAGACCTGGCCACGTGTATTGGTTGCGGCGTATGTACCATAGCCTGCCAGGCAGAAAACAACATCCCCGTAATCGGCAAGGAAGAAGTCAGACGTGGACGTGAAATGCACTGGATACGTACAGACCGCTATTTCAGCGGAGACGAGCGCGGTGATGCCAAGGTAGTACATCAGCCCGTAACCTGTATGCACTGCGAACTGGCTCCGTGCGAGCAGGTTTGTCCGGTAGCGGCCACTACCCACTCCGATGATGGTTTGAATCAGATGACCTACAATCGTTGTATCGGTACCCGGTATTGTGCCAACAACTGCCCGTTCAAGGTTCGCCGATTCAATTTCTTCAATTATACCAAAGAGTACCTGACTACCGGAGACGACCCGGAAGTAATTCAGATGGCGATGAACCCGGATGTTTCTATCCGGTTCCGAGGGGTTATGGAGAAGTGTACCTACTGCGTACAACGGATAAGCCGGGGCAAAATCGATACCAAACTGGAAACGGGTAACTCAATCAAGCCCGACGACGGAACGGTAAAAACAGCCTGCCAGCAAGCTTGTCCGGCCAATGCCATTACCTTTGGCGATCTCACAGATGATCAAAGCGTGATATCGGTGACCAAGCGCAACGAGCGAAACTATGTTATGCTCGAGGAGCTGGGCATCAGACCACGGACCAGCTATCTGGCAAAAATTCGAAATACAAACGAGCAACTGGCCTGAGAATAGACCTATTATATAGAAATCAACATTTCAGATGAGTCAAAAAACAACTTACATACCTGAACCTGAGCTCGTACAAGGCAATCATACGTTCGGTAGTATCACATCACTGGTGGGTGATATTGTAGAAACTCCGGCACCAAGATGGTGGTACATCGCATTTGCTGTTTCAAATCTGCTTCTGGGATTATTGCTGGCTATGCTCGCCTATCTGATATGGGAAGGTACAGGCGTTTGGGGCCTGCAGAACCCGGTTGGATGGGGATGGGCCATTGTCAATTTTGTGTGGTGGGTCGGTATCGGTCACGCCGGCACACTGATTTCGGCTATCCTCTTCCTGTTCCGTCAGGGCTGGAGAACGGCAATCAACCGTTTTGCAGAAGCCATGACCATTTTTGCCGTAATGTGTGCCGGTATTTTTCCTGCAGTACACGTTGGTAGGATATGGGTTATTTACTGGGTGTTCCCTCTGCCGAATCAGATGCAAATGTGGCCGAACTTTAACTCCCCCCTGCTGTGGGACGTATTTGCGGTCTCAACCTACTTTACCGTGTCCCTGCTTTTCTGGTATGTTGGCCTGGTCCCTGACCTTGCAACCTTGCGTGACCGGGTAAAAAGCAAGCTGGGAAAAATGCTCTACGGGACTTTTGCATTGGGATGGACCGGTGGTAACCGACAATGGCAACACTACGAGAAATCCTACCTGATACTGGCCGGCCTTGCCACTCCGCTGGTACTCTCTGTACACACCATTGTATCCTTCGACTTTGCCGTATCTATCATTCCCGGCTGGCATACTACCATTTTCCCACCTTATTTCGTTGCAGGGGCTGTTTTCTCAGGATTTGCCATGGTAATGACCCTGATGCTTATCACACGGAAAATCTATGGCCTGCAAGATATCATGACCATAAACCACATCGAAAAGATGAACATCATCATTCTGGTGACCGGTAACATGGTCGGTTTTGCCTATATCATGGAGTTTTTTATTGCCTGGTACTCCGGATTTGAATACGAAAAATTTGCCTTTGTAAATCGTGCCTTCGGACCGTATGCCTGGGCCTACTGGATTATGTTCCTTTGCAATGTGATCAGCCCGCAATTTTTCTGGAGCAAGAAAATGCGAACCAGTATCACTGCATCGTTCATCCTTTCCATTGTAGTGAATATTGGTATGTGGTTTGAACGATTCGTAATCACAGTAACATCCCTGGCTCAAGATTATATCCCAGCTTCATGGGGATACTACAGTCCAACCTGGGTTGACATACTCACCTATGTAGGAACATTCGGTCTGTTTTTCAGCAATTTCCTGCTTTTCCTTCGTTTTCTGCCCATGGTTGCTATTGCCGAAGTCAAAATGGTTATGCCGCAGGCAGATCCCCACAACTATGACGAAGATGGAAACGAACTGCCCAAGGAATCACACTAAATCCGCATGCCAACGATGAGCAACACTACAGATAAAACTTTCGGAATTCTGGCTGAATTCAAAAATCCGGGTCATTTGATGAAAGCAGCCAAAATGACTCATAAAGCCGGATACAAAAAATTTGACTGCTACAGCCCATTCCCGATTCACGGTATGGATGATGCCATGGGACTTAAACCCTCCAAACTGGGGTACATCGTTTTAGGTCATGCCCTGATCGGATTTTTAGGCGGTATGGCTTTGCAAATCTGGACCAGTGCTATTGCCTACCCCATCAACATCAGCGGTAAACCTTTCATTAACCTGCCGGCTTTCATTCCGGTCACCTTCGAGTTAACCATCCTGCTTTCTGCATTTGGCGCTGTTTTTGGTATGTTCTTTCTTAATAATATGCCCAAACACCACAATCCACTGTTTAACTCAGAACGCTTTAAGAAAGTTACTGACGATGGGTTCTTCGTTATAATCGAGTCGGAAGATCCACTATACAACCCGGAAAAAACAAAAGCTTTTTTCGAACAGGCTGGCGCCGTGCATATAGAATCCATCGCCCACTAAAACGGAACCCGATTTACCAATAAATCTATGTTTAGTAAAAACAACCTATTATTTGCTTCCCTTGTTGTTTTGGTGGTTGGTTGCCAGGGCATGCCATCAGAAAAGCCTCCGGTTCACCCCAACCAAAATATGGACAATCAGGAGCGATTCGGCTCTCAGGATGCCAATCCTTTTTTTGCTGACAATCGCTCTGACAGGTTGCCGGTGGAGGGTACGGTAGCCCGTGGACAGCTGGCCGTGGATATGCAATATCATCAGGGGATAAACGATGATGGATCATTTGTTGGAACGATACCTGCAGCGGTATCACGGGAGATGGTTCAACGCGGTAAAATTCGTTACGATATATACTGCCAGCCATGTCACGGAGGTACGGGCGACGGCGACGGGATTGTCATTGGTTATGGATATGTGCCTCCCCCGTCATTCTACGAGGACAGAATTCGAGAAATGCCTGATGGTGAAATCTACAGCTCAATCTACAATGGTGTGCGATCAATGCCATCATACCGGCATCAAATTCCCGTAGAAGACCGTTGGGCTATAGTTGCGTATATACGCGCCTTGCAACGAAGTCGGAATGCAACCGAAGAGGATCTTCGCCAGCTAGGACTAACACCGGAGTCAGTTGCCCTGAAATCGGGCACGCAGTCTTCAAGTACATCCGCAGCGACACCGTAATTTTTTTGATATAAAATCATATAGTCAGATTTCTTATGCACCAGGCAAAATTAATTGACAGCCTCACCTATCCGGAGACGGCAAAAACACATAAAATACTGTTTGGAATAGCCCTGATTGCCGGGTTGATCAGTTTGGCTGGTCTTTTTACGGATACCAAACAGTTCTTCTTCTCCTACCTTACCAGTTTCGTATTCATAGCCAGTATAGGCTTGGGCTGTCTGTTTTTCGTGATGATTCACTACATCACACGATCGGAGTATGGAGTAACGCTGCGAAGGATTCCGGAAACCTATTCTTCAAACATGCTTTATGTGGGATTACTTTTCATTCCCATCTTATTCGGTATGCAGTATTTGTACCCCTGGACGGATCAGGCACTGCTTGCCAAAGACCAGCTCATAGCAGACAAAACTCCATACCTGAACACTACTTTTTTCATAATCCGAAACGTGATTTATTTCGGAATATGGAGTTTCCTGGGGTACAGACTCTACACCAATGCAACCAATCTTGACAAAACCGGTGATCTGAGTCTGGATGCTGCCCAGCGAAAAGTAAGTGCGCCGGGTCTTTTTATCTTTGGTTTTACCACGGCTTTTGCTTCATTTGACTGGATGATGTCGTTGGATCCGGCCTGGTTTTCCACCATGTTTGGCGTTTATCTGTTTGCCATGAGTTTTCAGGTATTCTTTGCCGTGACCATTCTTACCGTGCTGTATCTGCGAAGCAAGCAATTGCTCACAAATACCATAACAAACGCCCACATGCGGGATATTTCACTGCTGTTCTTCGGTTTCACCGTATTCTATGCTTACATCGCATTCGGTCAGTATTTCCTGATCTACTACGCCAACTTTCCAAAAAGTATTCTGTGGTACTACAATCGCTTCGATGGTGGATATGATACCATGGCCTGGCTGCTGTTGTTTGGGAAATTTGTAGTTCCTTTTATTCTCATGCTTCCGGCTAAAGCCAAAACGAACATGAAAATTGTGGGATCCATGTCAGTACTAATTATTGCACTTCACTTTGTTGAAATCTACTGGATTGTCATGCCAACATTGCACAAAGGTACAGCGGTTTTTCACTGGCTTGACATAACGCTGTTGATAAGTCTGTCAGCCGTATTTCTAGGGTTGTTTTTCAGCAAATTCAGAAGCAATAACATGGTAAGCAACAATGACCCACGCCTGCAGGCATCATTAAGTAAACACTAAGGCTACCCTAACTATGTCAGACAAACAACCGGACCCTCTTAAGGGAGAGCGTAAAGAAGATATTCTTGCACGCAAAGATGTGCAGGATTCCATCAGACTAGGCGTGAGCCCTGATGATTTGAACTACAAAAAGCTCTTCGGGTACACCTTCCTCGGAATTATCGTCGTTGGCGCGCTGTTGATATTGGCATTGAACATGTTCCGTTATGCGGCATTTCAAAAATCTCAGGAAGCAGCAATAAATGCGGAGTTCTATGAACTGGAAGCACTTCAATCCAGACATGCAGCTCAGTTACAATCATTCTCTGTCATTGACGAACAATCGGGTATCTATGCTGTACCAGTAGACTCAGCTATCACCTTGATTGTCGAGGATTATAAATAAATTAATGCGCTTTATACTATTGCTTTTACTTCCGGTTGCGCTCTACGCCCAACCCGTTACCCCACCAGCTGAGCTTAACGATGTTGGAATAACTGAAAAGTTGGGAGACACGTTGCCGGGAGACATACAGCTGGTGAATTCCATGGGTGAAACCGTGACTGTCGATGAGTTGCTCTCATCGGGTAAGCCCCTGATTTTCACGCCCATTTACTACGAGTGCCCGATGTTATGCAACCTTATCCTGAATGGGGTAACCTACGGTCTGCGAGACTTGCAGTGGCAGATAGGAGACCGATTTGAAGTTGTCACCTTCAGTATTGATCCGGCTGAAACCCCGGAGCTTGCACGAGACAACAAAGAGAGTTATCTACGACTCCTCGGCAAACCGGAGGCTGCAGACGGATGGCACTTTATGACTGCCGACCAGCAAAATATTGACCGGCTCACAGATGCGCTGGGTTTTGAGTTCGTCTGGAGTGATGAGGCCCAGGAGTTCCTGCATGGATCAGCCATCATGTTCGTCAGTCCGAATGGAATGATAACCCGCTATCTGTATGGAATCGAATATACGGAGCTCAGCTTGCGTAACGCACTTTTTGACGCAGCAGAAGGCAAGATTGGCACTACACTGGAAAGAGTAATGTTGTTTTGCTACACTTTTGACCCGGATTCACGCTCGTACGTACCCAATGCCCTGAATATTATGAAAGTCGGCGGGTTACTTACGATGACTTTTTTGGGTATATTTCTCGGACTTCTCTGGTTCCGAAAAAAAACATAGAACCTATAACGAAAAATAACGGCACGTTCCCGCATGTTGGAAACTATTAACAGACTAATCTTACCCCAGGTAAGCTCAACTTTTGCCGCTGATGTGGATGGACTGTTTACATTCATTAATGTGGCAAGCGCAATTATATTATTGGGTATAACTGTTGCGATTATTTATTTCTCCGTGAAATACAAACGAAAGTCTGAGGATGATGTTACACCGGTCATCCGGTATAACACAACGCTTGAACTAACCTGGACTATCATTCCACTAATCCTGATTCTTATCGTGTTTGCCTGGGGATTCAGAGGACATATCGATATGCGAACACCTCCCTCCAACGCCTATGAAGTGTACGTCACAGCCAATTCCTTTTTCTGGCAGTTCACCTATCCCAACGGGGTACAAACCACGGACGAGTTGTATGTTCCAGCCGGACGACCTGTTAAGCTTATTATGCAGTCAAGGGATGTAATTCACTCCTTTTTTGTGCCTGATTTCAGGGTTAAACAAGATGTACTGCCCGGCAGATATACAACAGCCTGGTTTCAGACTCTTGGTACCGGGGAGCACGTTATTTTCTGCACAGAGTACTGTGGTAGTGGTCATTCAGATATGGATGGCATGGTTTATGCAATTGAGCCGGAAGAATTTGATGCCTGGCTACGGGAACAAAAAGAACTTTCTGAACAGGAACTTCCCCTGGCTGTACTGGGTCAAAATCTGTATCAACAGCAGGGTTGTGCCGGTTGCCACAGCCTGGACGGTAACGTAGTTATCGGTCCATCGTTCCAGGGACTCTACATGGACGAGCGTGAGGGTGCAGACGGGTCTTCGCGGGTAGCAGACGAAGATTATCTGCGGGAATCCATAATCAATCCCGGTGGGTTCATCACTAGCGGGTTCAATAATATCATGCCTGGTTACTCATATTTATCTGAAGATCAGGTATCTGCAATCATCGAATTTATTAAGGAACAACAGTAATTAAGCTATGTCAGCTGCCACTAAAGACTTCAAAATCAGGGAATTTCCGGTAGAGGAAAACCCAAAAGAACACTACTTGAATGCAGCCAGCGGGCTCAAATCGTGGTTGTTCACCGTAGACCATAAACGAATCGGGTTGATGTATCTGGCATCAATCATATTCTTTTTCTTTGTAGGCGGTCTGCTGGCTCTGGCTCTGCGTCTTGAGCTCTGGGAACCGGCGAGAACGTTTATGGATGCCGACACCTACAACAGGGTGTTTACCCTGCACGGAGCCGTAATGGTATTCCTGTTTATAATCCCTTCTATTCCAGCTGCCCTGGGAAACTTCTTCCTGCCGATGATGCTCGGTGCCAAAGACGTAGCCTTCCCGAAACTTAACCTGCTGAGCTTCTGGATTTACTCATTTGGTGCTTTGTTCACGCTGTATTCTATTGCACATGGTGGTGTTGATACCGGTTGGACTTTCTACACACCCTACTCCACATCAACCGGTACGGCTGTTATTTCGATGACTCTCGGTGTCTTCATTATGGGATTTTCATCAATCCTCACGGGCATCAATTTCATCGTTACCGTGCACAAAATGCGTGCTCCTGGTCAGACATGGGGTAAGCTACCGCTGTTCATCTGGAGTTTGTACGCAACGGCAATTATTCAGGTCCTTGCCACCCCGGTTTTGGCTATTACACTGCTTCTGCTTGTTATGGAACGAACACTGGGCGTTGGTATATTTGACCCGGCGCTGGGCGGAGATCCTGTATTGTACCAACACTTTTTCTGGTTCTACTCCCATCCAGCTGTATACATCATGATTGTACCGGCTTTTGGAATTATTTCAGAAGTTATTTCAACGTTTTCAAAAAAAACCATTTTCGGATACTGGCTCATTGCCCTGTCCAGCCTGGCCATAGCATTTACAGGGTTCCTTGTCTGGGGACATCACATGTTCGTATCCGGGCAATCCGAATTGTCAACAGTAATCTTTTCTTTCCTGACATTCTTTGTAGGTATACCGACAGGCATCAAGATTCTGAACTGGGTAGCCACAATGTACAAGGGCTCCATCGATATGAAAACACCTATGCTCTATGCAATGATGTTTTTGTTTTTGTTTTCTATTGGCGGATTTACCGGAATTATGCTCGGGGCATTATCTGTGAACGTACACCTGCACGACACCTACTATGTAGTAGCTCACTTTCATTATGTGATGATGGGAGGTACCGTTTTTGCTTTCCTTGCAGGCATACATTACTGGTGGCCTAAAATGACCGGGAAAATGTATAATGAACTCTGGGCAAAGATTGCCAGCGTAGTTCTGTTCATCGGGTTCAATGTTACCTTCCTTCCTCAATTTGTAATGGGAAGCCAGGGGATGCCACGACGATATTACAGCTATATTGAACAGTTTCAGACATTGCACCAAACCTCAACGGTTGGATCCTGGGTGCTTGGACTAGGGTTCATTATTGTTGGTATATATCTGACTATTTCCCTTTTCTCCAAAGCAAATAAGGCATCCTCCAACCCGTGGGGAGCCCGTGCTCTTGAGTGGATGTCTAGCTCACCTCCACCACATCACAATTTCAATCACACCCCGGTTGTACTGCATAATCCCTATGATTTCCACAAACCCATTTCGGAGTTCCGACTTGGCATAGACGGGTCAGACAATCATCACGAACACACTGAGGTTGCTCAGACTCAACCCGCTGAAAAATCGTAACGGGCTCCCTGAAGCAAATTAATCCTTAAAGCCTTTAATCCAAACCTGTACCAAGATTTTCATTCATGGCTAATATTAACGCAACACCTGGTGAGTCGCACCTTGCTCACCACTTTGTTGACTCAGAACAGCAGTTCGACTCTTCAAAACTGGGGATGTGGATATTTCTGGTTACTGAAGTTCTCTTCTTTGGAGGATTGTTTGTAGCCTACATTGTCTACAGATCGTGGAACCCGGAGCTGTTCTACATGTCGGCCAAAGAACTGAGTACCATTATGGGTGCGATAAACACCGTAGTCCTCATCGGCAGTTCGCTTACCATAGCCCTGGCAGTTCGAGCCGCACAATTAAATCAGCAGGCCAATATATCGCGATATCTGATTGCTACTATTCTGCTGGCATGTGTGTTTCTGGTTATCAAATATTTTGAATACACCAGTAAATTTGCCGTCGGCATTCTTCCCGGTGAGCTGTACACCTATACAGGTATCGACCATCCCGGTGCACCCATTTTCTTCAGTATTTACTACATGATGACCGGCTTACACGGTATTCACGTAATTATAGGCATAGGCCTGATGGTTTATTTGCTCGTTAAAACGCGACAAGGCAGTTACAACGCCGCATATTTTACTCCAGTGGAGATTACGGCACTATACTGGCACCTTGTTGACCTTATCTGGATTTTTCTGTTCCCCCTCCTCTATTTAATTGAATGATTCTATGAGCTCACACGAACACCACGTTATCGATTTGAAATATCTTCTCGGTGCGGCTGCCGGACTTATCATTTTAACCATTCTTACGGTAGGCGCTTCTTATGTAGAGATCCCCAGGCCTTTCGATTTGCTGACTGCCATGGCATTGGCATTGGGTAAAGCGACACTCGTAGCCGCAGTTTTCATGGGTCTTATCTGGGATAAGAAAATCAACACAATGGCTTTATTATTCTCGTTGCTTTTCTTCTTTCTGATGATAGGTATTACCTTGCTTGATACCCTATTCAGAGATCGCCCGTTCTGGATTTATAACTGATTAAAGTCAACTCAAGTTTCGAAGGCCGGTACTGTATTGCAGTTCCGGCCTTCGCCATATAAACCCCCTGGTATTCAAGCTGCAGCTATTTCAGATCCCGCTTCTCTCGCACTGAAAACCATGAGCAGTACGGCACCGATTAACAGGGCCGAGCCCAGCAGATGAAACACCTGAAATGCCGGTGGCATACCCAGATAGGCAAGAACGATACCAGCCACAACCTGAGAAATAACCAGAGCAAGTATCAGGACTGATAGCCTGCTAAAAAACGGTGTGACCTTACTTTTTTTAGCAAACCAGACAAGGTATACAGATGAAAAAATTACCAACCATGAAAACGAGCGGTGTACTGCGTCTATAGCTCCCAGATTATCAACCCACAACGATCGATCAAGATCCGGATTACCCCGTGATATCACATCAATGGCTTCCCTTACCTGCGTTCCAAGAACCATTTGTATCAACGTGACTAGTAACAGAAAGAGCGCAGCACGTGATATGATAGTTTTATGATCTGGATGTAGTTTAACTGGTATATCGCCGTTCACAGCCTTAAATGCTGCATAAATTAGTACTCCTACGATAGCCATAGCAACCAGCATATGAATTGTAATAACCCATTCGGTTAATCCTGACCTTACTACCTGTCCACCCAGCCAGCCTTGAAAAATTACCATAACAAAAGCCGCGAATGATGCCATCGTAACCGCAGGAACTGACTTTCGATATCTGAATGAAAACAAAAATGTAAGTGTTATCAAAAAACCGATAAGAACGCCGATGAGTCGGTTGACATACTCTGTCCACGTCTTAACTGCATTGAAAGCAGACTCATCGAACTCTGACGGCAACCCTTCCACGGTGGTGGGTGGTATCCATAATCCATAGCATTTGGGCCAGTCAGGACAACCCAATCCCGCTCCGGATGCACGGACCAATCCACCAACGAAAATGAGAAAAAATGTGGCCGCGATGGTAATCAGAGCTGTCTTTTGATATAGATTTAATTTCATAAATAGTATTCAAAATTGTGGAATCTTGGATAAAATGATGCAAACACTAACAATCAACTTGTCTTAACCGTTGCAAAACGTGTCTGTCAGACAAATAATTCATAAATTAGTGAGTTTGCACAGCGGATTATGAGATTCCTCACCCCTTATATTTTAGCAAATTATTGATGAAACAATCGGTGGTATACACTGCTCAAATGAACACAGAGCCGGGTCGTGTGTTAAAAGCATATTATGAGCTTACTAAGCCCGGAATAACCTACATGGTTCTTGCCAGTATGGCTATTGGTTTCGTTCTCGGATCAACCGGTGGATTCGACTTCATGATATTCCTTCATGCTGCTTTGGGTACTTTTCTGATAGCCGGAGGAACAGCGGCTCATAATCAGTATATGGAGCGTCAATTTGACAAACTCATGGTCAGAACAGCACGAAGACCGCTTCCATCATTCCGGATTAAAGATCGTCATGCACTGGCATTTTCTGTTTCAATGATAATATTGGGGTTGGTTTATCTGATTTTCAACGTAAACTTTGCAGCGGGCCTGGTATCCCTGGCCACCTCGTTTATATACCTGGTACTGTATACGCCCCTAAAACAAGTTTCTTTCTGGAATGTACCCATAGGATCCGTTGCAGGTGCACTTCCACCTGTTGGTGGATGGGCCGCTGCCAGCGGCACCGTTACAGATCCGGGTATGTGGATACTGTTTGCTGTTGTTTTTTTATGGCAAGTACCCCACGTTCTGGCAATTGCCTGGCTCTGTAATGAAGACTATACCAAAGCGGGATTTCATATGCTTCCGGAAGGCGATGGCAGCGGGATTAAGACAGCCTGGTATTCAATAGTTTGTCTTGCAGGACTCCTTCCGGCGGTGGCAGGACTGTACCTTCTGGATTACAACACCATGTTCTATCTGGTTCCGGCGGTAGCTGCAACATTATGGTTCATTTTCCAGGGAATCCGCTTTTTTTACGAGCGTAGTGCAGTTACGGCCCGAAAACTGATGTTTGCATCATTTTTCTACCTGCCAATAATCTGGATCATTGTGCTGATTGATAAACTCGTATTTTGATAAGCAAATTTCCTGTCAGTTCCTTACGATGAAGCGATAACAGGAAAGGGTGCTTCTATACCCCGGTAAAGCGTTTGAAAAAAAGGCTTCGCTCTGTAAAGAACGAAGCCTTTTTTATTGGTGAGATTTACTCCGTAAACCCGCCGAGTGTCATTTTAATCGGATCCAGAGCCTTATCCAGGTCGCTCTCACTAAGATCCGTCATTTCAAGGGCTACATCCTTGAGCGAACGATCTTCCTTATATGCTTTTTTAGCAATTTGCGCAGCCAGGTCATACCCGATAATCGGGTTCAGGGCCGTAACTAAAATGGGATTTTTATCGAGTTGTTCACGCACACGAATTTCATTGACGACGATTGCTCTGATTGAGCGATCAGCAAAATTCCGTGTCACGTTAGCGAGTAATTTGATGGATTCCAGCAGATTATGTGCCGCAACAGGCAGCATAACATTGAGCTCGAAATTAGATCCCATCCCCCCTGCAAGGGTCACAGTGGCATCATTGCCGATTACCTGGGCGCACACCATCACCGTTGATTCCTCGATAACGGGATTGACCTTCCCGGGCATGATTGAACTTCCAGGCTGAAGGGGAGCAAGCATAACATCAGAAATACCGCTTTTCGGTCCGCTGTTCATCCAACGCAGGTCATTGGCTATTTTCATCAGGCTGACCGCAATTGTTTTCAGCTGACCACTAAGTTCTACGGGAGCATCAATGGTGGCCTGTGCCTCAAAATGATCAACCGACTCCATGAAAGGAAGTCCGGTTACACGGGCTACTTCAGCAGCAAAACGGGCGCCGAATTCGGCATGGGTGTTGATACCGGTTCCTACTGCCGTGCCGCCCTGCGGAAGCTCCAGCACACGCTCCAGGGCACTGTCTATGCGGGCCACACCCAGCTCGAGGGCTCGTGCATACCCGTCAAAAACTTGCTTGAATGTAACCGGCATAGCGTCCATGAGGTGGGTTCTTCCGGTTTTGACTACATCCTTATACTGCTCACCTTTTTCACGCAGGGCCGTATGTAAATGTTCAAGGGAAGGCACCAGAGACTGTTTGGCTTCAACAGCGGCGGCTATGCGGATTGCGGTCGGAAATACATCGTTCGAACTCTGGCCGAAGTTTACATGATCATTGGGATGAATACGAAGTTCAACACCGTCTGTGCTCGCCATTTCAGAGCCACGAAACGCGATAACTTCATTGGTATTCATATTAGTAGACGTTCCTGATCCCGTCTGAAAGATATCCAATGGGAAATGCTCATCGAGTTTACCATCTATGACTTCCTGAGCAGCTTTCATAATGTAGGACGCAACCGTTTGATCGAGTAACCCGAGGTCTGCATTTACTTTGGCACAGGAGGCTTTAACAATACCCAGGGCTTTGATCATGTAGCGACTCATGGGGATGCCGCTTATGGGGAAATTTTCAACGGCCCGTTGGGTCTGGGCAGCGTAATAGGCATTTTTGGGCACTTTAATTTCGCCCATCGAGTCTTTTTCAATTCTGTAGTCACTCATAACAGTTTTTTTAAGGGTTTAATACTACAATCCGCATCAATCTGGCGGGATAACAGGTGTTGAGAATACTATTTTGGAGTTATTCAGCACACACATACGTTGTGCTGCCTGCACTGCATAACGCAACGATATCAGCAGGCAGGTGCGATTTCAGTAAACAATGAACGAACATGGCAGGTCAAAATTTCAGCAGTACATCCATCGCTTCACGCAAGTCTTCATCATTGGGCAGAACGTAATCTTCCATTGCGGTTGCGTACGGAATGTAGGCATACCTGGCCGCCACACGTTTAACCGGTGCATCCAGCCAGGTAAAGCACTGATCGGCAATTTGAGCGGCAATTTCAGCGCCGAGTCCGACAAACTCCAGGTCTTCGTGTGCAACCAGTACCCTGCCGGTTTTTTTGATCGAATTCGAAATGGTTTGCATATCAAGGGGTACGATAGAGCGAATATCGATGACCTCAACAGTAAGACCGATTTTGGCATATTCTTTTGCGGCATTGATGCATTTTTGAACCAGGGCACCATACGTTACTACCGTAAGCTGATCCCCTTCATGAACCACTTTGGCCGAGCCAATCTCAACGAGGTAGTTGGAATCCGGTTCCGGTGATCGCGCAAATCCCTGGCGGTAAAGTGCCTTATGCTCAAGAAAAAGAATAGGGTCATCGGAGCGGATGGCCGTTTTGAGCATTCCCTTGGCATCGGCGGCGTTGCTTGGCATCACAATTTTGAAACCAGGAATATGCGCCATTATGGACTCAATATTCTGACTATGGCACAAGCCGCCGTGGATATAGCCGCCGATGGGAATACGGATGACCATTGGAGCCCCGTACTGATTGTGTGAGCGGAATCTCAGGGAGGGAACCTGGTTGCGCAGCTGCTGCATAGCGGGCCAGATGTAATCGCCGAACTGAATTTCAACAACAGGTTTAAACCCCTGAATAGCAAGGCCGCATGCGGAACCAACAATGGAAGTTTCAGAAAGCGGAGAGTTATAGCAACGGTCGTACCCAAATCGCTCTGTCAGACCCCGTGTAGCCGTAAAAACACCACCTTTACCACCGGCCACATCCTGTCCGAAAACAAGAACCTTGTCGTCTCGATCCATTTCTTCATGCAAGGCGTGATTAATGGCATCCACAATCACAACCGGATCTCCGGATTCCACTGACCTGCCATACTCCAGACCAAGGTCTTTCTCACTGTACATATACCGAACCCCATCCTCAGCTTTCGGCTCATCCTGGGCTAGCACCCACTGGGTATCTTCGTCAATTTCACGTTTTACCTCTTCCCTGAGAATATCCAGCTCCGTTTCAGTGGCATAACCCGCATCCATTAATTTCTCAGCTAACCGTGCGATGGGATCGTTGGCTTTGTCGCGTTCCAGGTCTTCTTCATCGCGGTACTTGCGATGATCATCAGAGCTGGAATGGGGCAACAGACGAACCGTATGTGCATGAACCAGGGTAGGACCTTCACCGGCACGCGCACGTTTGACCGCAGCCTGCATAGCAGCTACCGAATTGAAATACTCCGTCCCGTCACACTCGATGATTTCAAGGTTCTCAAATCCGGCTACCGTTCTGGATATACTACCGTGGCTGGTTTGGTGTTTAACCGGGGTACTGATTGCATATTTATTGTCTTGTACAATGACAATCAGGGGAATTTTATCACGTGAGGCCCAATTGATCATTTCAAAGAACGAACCCTGCGATGTTCCGCCATCACCCAGAGAAACCAGGGTAACCTCATCTGTACCTCTGCGCCTGCTCGCCTGAGCCACCCCTACAGATGGCAGATATTGAGCGCCGATAGCGCTGGAAACAGAGACAATACGTAGCGCGCTGCTATTGAAATGCGACGGCATTTGTTTGCCGTAAGAAGTATCGGTAACACGTGAGAGATGCGCAGAAAGTAAATCCCGGCTGGTCAGGCCAATACCCACGGCCAGAGCCATATCACGGTAATATGGAAGTGCCCAGTCCTTTCCGGGAACTATACTTTTTGCTGCAGCAATCTGTATGGCTTCATGACCGCTGGAGCCGATATGAAAATGGCCTTTACCCTGCTTGAGCAGTATTAACATTTTCTCGTCCAACCGTCGGGCGGTAAGCATACAACGGTATGCGTCAAGTAACTCTTCTTTTGAAAACTGTTTTATACTGGCAGAGCGAATCTTGAATTTTGAAGCAGACGGCACCAGATTTTTAGCTTTAAGCAGGGTCTTCTCACTCATTGTACTATCATTAAATTAGAAGAGCAAACATATGCGATTCAGCTACAGAATAAACGCAATTATACGCTCAAATTCAAGACAATTCGGTTCTGTGACACCTCCTGACAGACCCTTGGCTTAAGCGTAAGCTATTGATTTTTATACACTCTATAGCGTTTGGTCGGGACTGCACCAAAGCGTTCAGCCAAATTAATTACGCTCGTGTTGGTTTCCAGCAGCCAGCTGAACTCAGCCTCGTGATATCCCTTTGCAAGTCCGTTACGAATCGTGTGCAGATTCATTAATGCATCCACGCCCTTACCCTGGTATTCAGGCAGAACTCCCATGAGTGCGAGTCGGAGGGTTTTGATTTTTTTCAGTTCCGTTAGCAGCTTGTACCAACCGGTTGGAAAAAGCTTACCGTTGCCAATTTTAATCAGGATGCGGTTTATGTCAGGCAGCCCTACGGAGAAGGCAATCGGTCTTCCCTTATCCTCGGCAACCAGGGCGAAGTCATTATCAACAATGTAGCGTAAATCACCGACCAGGAATTCGAATTCATCCGGACTCATCGGGGCGAATCCCCAGTTGCGGGCCCAGGCCTTATTGAAGATCTCTCGGATGATAACAACCTCATCACTCCATTTGCGCATATTGATTTTGCGAATAGTCAGACCGGGGTAGCGTTTTTGCACCAGGGTCTCCGCCTTTTCAGCCCGGGCCAGCTCGGTTACATCCTTGTGGATGTAATAGGCCAGCAAATCCACATGTTTTTGAAAACCAGCCGAGGTAATCAGCCTGTCATAGTAGGGATCGTTGTAGGGCATCAGAAACATTGGCGAATGCTCAAAACCATCAACCAATACGCCTATTTCACCCATCATATTTGGACTCATCGGGCCATAAATCACCTCGCAACCACGCTCATTCAACCAGTCTCCGGCTATTTTGAAGAGCAAGTCGGCCATCCCCTGATTGTCAATACATTCAAAAAAACCAAAGAATCCTGCTTTTTCACCGGCATGCTGGTTATACGCATTATTCACAATAGACATAATACGGCCTGCAGGTTTTCCGTCTTTTTCGGCCAGAAACATTGCCGTATCAGCCTGTTTGTAGAAAGGATTCTTTTTGATATCGATCAAATCCTTGATCAGCAGACGAAGGTGGGGGACCCACTCTTTACTGTTTTGATATAGGCTATAGGGAAACTCAAGAAAGTTTCTGACGTCCTCTTTACTGCTGACCAGTTTTACGCCATAGGTGGTGGTTGCCATGTGCGCAGCCTATGCTTCTACCTGAGCTTGACCGTTGACATTGATAATGCCGTGTTTTAAACCCACTTTGCGGAAAGCATCCAAAATTTTGTCGAGCTGTTCGTTGGTATGCGTAGCGCTGTAACTGGTTCTGACCAGGGATTGTCCCGGAGGTACTGCGGGGGGAATAACAGCATTTACATACACGCCGGCCTCAAAAAGATCTTTCCAAAACTGGAAGCAGCTCATCATATCGCCTACAACAACGGGGATAATTGGCGTTTGGGAGGTCCATACATTAAATCCGAGATCTCTCAAGCCGTTTCGCATATAATCGGATATTTCTTCCAGCCGGTCCAGCCGCCAGGTCTCTTCCTGCAGAATTTCAAGTGCTTTCAGTACGGTTGCCACATTCGCCGGTGGCATGGATGCGCTGAAAATATGCGCGGGCGAGGAATGACGGATGTACTCGATAACTTTGCGGTCACCAACCAGAAATCCACCAAGGGAAGCAAACGATTTTGAGAAGGTTCCGCTGATAAGATCAACCTCGTCGACCAATCCAAATACGGATGCAGATCCCCTGCCCTGCTCACCGATTACACCGATGGCGTGGGCGTCATCCAGGTAGAGTCGGGCGCCAAACTCTTTGGCAAGCTCCACAAGTTCCGGGATTTTGGCCAGGGTACCAGACATTGAAAATACACCATCGCTGATGATAATTTTACCCACATCCGGATCTTCCCGTTCCAGAAGCTTGCGGAGGTGGTCCATATCGTTATGATGGTAGCGGACTGTTTTGGCCGATGAACACAAGGTACCCACTACAATACAGGCGTGATTGTCTTTATCTGAGAAAATCACGTCGTTCCGACCTGCAATGGTCTGAATGGATCCTTCGTTGGTCTGATATCCGGTTGAGAAAAGTACGCAGGCTTCTTTTCGCATGAATGCCGCAAGTTTTTCCTCCAGTTCAAGGTGCAGATCTAACGTACCATTCAGGTAACGTGATCCGGTGCAGCCTGATCCGTATTTGAGAATAGCTGCACGGGCAGCTTCCAGAACCCGGGGGTCATTGGTAAGGCCGAGGTAGTTGTTGGAACCGGCCATAATTACCTGTTTTCCTTCGATTTCAACAACCGTACCGTCTGTAGCGGTCAACGGCTTGAAATAAGGATACAGTCCCAGGGCCCGAACTTCCTCAGCTTTAGTAAATTCAAATGCTTTGCTAAATATGTCTTTCGACTTTAATGCAGTATTCGATTTGGACATCCCGCTGTTCCTATGGGCTTCATGATTAATTCAATAAATATACTCAGTATTCCAATGCAATCAAATGTATGCAGTTTGCTACCAGGTATTGTGCTGATGCAGACGGTAGTTTACCACAACAGATTTCAGATAATCCAGGTAGCGTTGAGAAACTTGCTCCCAGGTAAATGTACTGCCAACATAATTACGTGCCGACTCAGATAGTTCCGCGAGGTTGCCATCCAGTAAATCATCAATTTTCTCACTGAACAAACCAGCCTCCCCGGGCGCAATTCTGTAGCCGTTATGGCCGTCACGGACTACATCTCTGATACCTTCCAGATCCGAGGCAACCACGGGCGTACCCGCCACGTTTGCCTCCAACATAACAATCCCGAAGCCTTCCATGTCACCTGCCACGCGGATGTTGGGCATCACAAACAGGTCTGCCGCGACATAAGCAGCCTGCAGCAGTTCATCAGACTGCCTGCCAAGCAAGTGTATCCGTTCTCTGCATGTCGAATTAAGGGTAGCCTCAACAACAGACTGCATTTCAGGTCCGTCCCCGATAATTACATATTCCACAGGGCTTTTGACACGTGGCAACACCTCATTGATGAACCACTCATGCCCTTTTCGGAGTACCAGCCTGCCCGTTGTAAGCAGTATTGGTCGACCTTCCAGGTTTTTGCCGGCAGCCTCGCCCAGCATTTGCACTGCCTGAGATTTTGGCAATGAAAGTGTTAAGGCGTCTGCTTCAAAACCATTCGGAAGTGCAGTTCCTTTATCAGCGTGCATACCCCGGAGAATACAGGCCTCGCGGGTGGCAGAGCTCACACTGATAACGCCGTCAAGGTTTCGGAATACTTTAGGCAGGTACCATTGATAGGGCGCCATATTCATGGTAACATCGTGGCCGTGATTGATAGTAACCATAGGCACATCGATGCGTTCACGGATAACGGGCGCCAGGGCAGCTGTTACCATGGATGAAAATAGCAGAACATCAGGTTTGAGTCGTGCTGCAAGAACCGGCAGCCTGGTATATAAATCTACCAGAAATCGCATGGTTTTAAGTTCGATGTAGTCCCAGCTGGTTTCCTGTCCGATGGTCGTCAGTTCAACATCCTCGCGTGCGCTGAGGGTCTTTACCAATTGAAGACTGACACGTTGCATACCCCCCATATTCTTAAGGGGTTCATCAGCCGGGGGATGCAAATGAGAGATATACAGTATTTTCAAGATCCGGCTTTATCGTGGTTGGTAAGCATTGATTGCAGTGTAGTAGTCGTTTTCCAGTCCAGCCAGGATATTCTCCCAGGTAAATTGGCGGGCAAATTCACGGGCGTTTACGCCAAACTCACTACGAAGTTCTGATTGCGTAATCAATGTGCCAATTGCTGAGGCAAAAGATTCAGGCTGTCTGGGTGTAACTAAAAAACCATGTTTTCCGTGCCTGACCAACGACTTATTCCCCTGGGCGTTGGCTACAACGGCAGGTACGCCACTGGCCAGTGCTTCAAGGGTGACATTGCCGAAGGTCTCTGATATGGAAGGAAACACAAAGACATCGCTGCCAGCGTACGCTACAGCCAGATCATCGCCCTGAAGGTGACCGGTAAAGAGGGTATCAGGCATTGATTGCTGCATTTCCTGCAATGCGGGACCGTCCCCTACTACCATGGTTTTAACGTCTGGGTAACGACTATGCAGCAATTCGTAGGTTTTTCGCAGGGTATCCATTTCCTTTTCCCATACCAGTCTGGACACCATCGTAACCAGAACCTGGTTTTCGCCGACTCCCTGTGAGTTGCGCCAATGTGCTGATCGTTGGTCAGGATTGAAACGCTGCAGGTCGATTCCACGCGACCAGATCCGCATATTTTGCCGGAAACCCTGTTCGGTTAGCGTATCGATCATGGATTGCGAAGGCACATACGTGTGTTCAACGCGGGAGTAAAACCAACGCAGATAGGACCATACGGCCGGTTCGATAAACTCAATGTTGTAATAACTGAAATAGCTTGTGAAGTGCGTATGATACGAAGCTACCACAGGAATTTTTTTGCGAAGCCCATAGAGCAGGCTCTGGCACCCGGTGATATCCGGTGTAGCTACGTGAATAAGGTCGGGCCTGAACAAACGCAGTGTTTCAACGGAGGCATCGCCAAGTCCGCAGGAAAACAGATATTCTTTACGTTTGGGAATAGAAACTGCGCGAACTGGATGAAGATCTCCGTTGTGAACGAAGGCGGCCGGGTCGCGCGTTGGCGCAAAAATTTTCACCTCGTGTCCGCGTTCAAGCAAATAGCCCACCAGGCGATTCAGTGTAAGTGACACCCCATCGGCAATGTGATTGTAATTACCCGTAGTCAGCGCTATGCGCAGTTTCTTCATATTTTTTTCAGCTTCAGCCATAAAAGCTGTGTATTTTTGGGCTTACTGTGCGTTCAATATCATGATTGAGGGCAAACTATAAAGATAAGCAATTTATGAAAGCCTTTATCACAGGTGGGACAGGATTTATAGGCAGCCATCTGGTAGACCGGCTGCTGGCTGACAACGCAGGTGAACTTCGCTGCATGGTTCGCGCACAGGAGCGTTGGCTGACCGGAAAATCGTACACCCGTGTGAGTGCCGGTTTGCACGATGTAGACACTATCGCTGAGGCGCTTGAGGGTGTGGATGTGCTATTTCATACTGCCGGTGTAGTAAAGGCAAGGGATACCCGTACTTTTCACCAGGTTAACGTGGAGGCTACTGAAAACCTGCTTCGACTGGCCATGCGAAAGGGCGTGCCTAAAGTGGTCATTCTTTCTTCTCAGGCAGCTGCAGGACCTTCGTTCAACAAGCCGGTTGAAGAAACGATGCCGATGATGCCGGTGAGCCGGTACGGGGAGTCCAAAAAGCGGATGGAAGAGATGATTCATCAGGTAGCCGGTGAGGGCATATCGGTGAGTATTATCCGTCCTTCCTCGGTGTATGGTCCGCGTGAGGAAGATATTTACACCATATTCAAGATAGCTGCCAAGGGTATATTCCCTATTATCGGAAAGGCTCCGGGCAAACCGATTTCGCTGGTGCACGTCCGGGACGTTGTTGAAGGCAGCTTGCTTGCCGCCGCTGACCGTACACCGGGTGTACAGACCTGGTTTATCAGCAGTGAGCGCGGATACTCCTGGCATGAAATTGCCGAAGCCACCCAAATGGCTTTAGGCAAAAAGCTTACCAAAATTCATGTTCCTGAGTCGTGGGTATCGCGTGTTGGCACCATCGCTGAAACCGGCGCATCATTTTTCGGCAAGTATCCCGTTATAAATCGGGACAAGGCCGCTGAAATGGTCTTATCCTGGGTTTGTTCGGTGGAGAAAGCCCGCATCGAACTGGGATACCAACCATCCGTGTCTTTGCAGGAGGGTATCCGGGAAACCATCGCATGGTACAAAACACATAACTGGCTATGATTAAACTATCTCGTATACACACGGCAGTCTGTTTTCTGGTCGTATTCGCTGCTTCGGCAGCTCAGGCTCAGGTTCAACTCTCAGCCGATTTCAGCACAACACTGCGCATACCGGATATAGTCAGTGTTCAGGAAAGTGCCACACACCTGTATGTTCTGTCGGAAAGTGAGGGTTTGGTTGTTTTCCGCACCCATGCCGATTCGCTTCAATGGATTTTGACCTCCGAGGGAATGAGCGACCGGGGCAGAACCATGCAGCCTGATGTGCGCTTCGCATACCTTTACGGCAGCGGGAACCGGCTGACCGTACTCGAACCCACATCTATTCTGGGGGTATATTCATCGACCTTCCTTCCTGCCGAGCCGCTCGGTGTCAGCAGGATTGGTACCAGTCTGTACATTGCGATGGGTGAAACAGGTCTGGGCCGGTTACCCCTAACCGATCCGGCCGACTTCGACACTGCGCCGCAAATGATTGATACCCGTGATACACCGGTATTTGACCTTGTTCGCATTGGCACCAACCTTATTGCGCTGGACAGCGGACAAAACCTGTTATTTTACGATGTTGACGGCGATGATATCCGGTTTAGTCAGACCGTTCAGCTGGACCGTGAAGTGCAGCGCATACACAACATGAATTCAACATTGTATGCTTCTGATTCGACGGGATCCCTCTACGAGGTTCGTTCAACAGGACTCACGAGACTGATAGCACAACTTTCGGGACCCGTCAGCAAAATTACCCCTATGGGTGATCAGATTTTGGCACGCAGCACCTCGGGAATCCTTGAGTTGATTGAATCCTCCGGCAGGGTTACAACGTTGCGCGCCGATGGAAGCAATGGAAACTATTTCGCTGTTACCGGACAGCGGCTATGGGTTTCAAATTTTGATGAACTGTCGGTCAATGTTTTTTTTGAGTCCACTCAAACCACACCCGGCACAGATCGCTTTCGGCTTGAACCCGCTGAAAACATAGTACTCCCCTTTCCCCGACCCGTACTTTTCCCGCTGGTGGTTCATGGAGCTGCGGCCGGTGAGGTTCGCTTCAATCTTCGCAGTGACGCCGAAAACGCTCAAATCCGCGGAAACGGATTCTACTGGCAGCCCCAAAGCAATCAAATTGGAGTAACGGAGTTTGTGGTAACAGCAACCGATGCTGAAGGCAGGACAGACAGTACCCGCTTTCAGGTAGACGTGCGTACGTTCAATGCCCCTCCCCGCTTTAATCCGGTCAGGCCGATGTCTGTGATAGTCGGAGAATTGTTTCAGCTGCCGCTTCGGGCAGTAGATCCTGATGGACTGGACCGCGGGCTGATTCGTTACCACGGGGTTGATATGCCGGATGGTGCTACCATTTCTGAGCGTACCGGTATGCTTACATGGACTCCGGAGCGACGCCAGGTGGGGGTTCATACCTTTCAAATCATCGCAACAGATCAGTTTGGCGCGGCTGCTTCGCTCAGTATAACCATGACGGTGCGGAACATGTCGGCGCAGCCGGACGAAACAGGCCGATAATCATGCAGCTGGTAACTGATCCTGATGAGTGTGGCCTTGGTTTCACTGAACCTTTGATTGCCTGGTACAGGAAAAACAAACGATCGCTGCCCTGGCGTGACAGTGGTGATCCATATCTGATATGGATTTCAGAAATTATGCTGCAGCAAACACGTGTAGATCAGATGCAACCCTACTTTGAGCGGTTTACTGCGAAATTTCCGACCATATTCAAGTTGGCACAGGCCGATCAGCAGGAGGTTTTATCGGCCTGGGAAGGACTGGGTTACTATTCCCGAGCCCGGAACCTGCATCATACTGCCCGCACAGTGGTTGAATCGTTTGGTGGAGCCATACCTGATACATGGGATGAATTACGGGCACTCAAAGGGGTGGGCGATTACACCGCCGCTGCCGTGCTAAGCATTGCCTACCATAAACCACACGCCGTTGTAGACGGCAATGTGATTCGGGTTGTAAGCAGGTATCTGGGAATTGCAGACGATGTGCGTTCTGCTGCGGTGCGTAAACGGATACAGGATACCGTATCACGCTGGATTCCGGCGAAGGCACCGTCCGATTTCAATCAGGCTATGATGGAGCTGGGCAGCCAGGTGTGTAAACCATCGAACCCACAATGCCGGCAGTGCCCATTGCAGGCGCATTGTGTTGCTTCGCTTACTGCACGAACGGACACCATCCCGTATAAATCGCCTGCAGCCAAAGTACCCCACGTGAATGTAGTGGTTGGTATTATACAGGATGAATCGAACCGGGTCTTGATTGCCCGTCGACCTGACGATGTGATGCTGGGCGGACTTTGGGAATTCCCCGGAGGCAAGCAGGAGTCGGGTGAGCTGACCACCGATACCCTGCATCGTGAGCTTTATGAAGAACTGGGCGTGAAGGTTGGCAATGTGTTTTTTTTCCATCGGCTTAAACATGCTTACAGTCATTTCAAGATTACCCTGCATGCTTATACCTGCTCCGTTTTAACGGGAAGCCCAACAGCAAGGACCAGCAGTGAACTTAAGTGGGTATCGGTTAGCGAGCTGGATGATTATCCCTTCCCCAAAGCGAACCGTGAGCTCACCAGGTTACTGAATCGTAGAGATGACAATGAGTAGTAGGTCTCGCTCTAACCTGAAGGTACTGTCAAAAAAAGCACTGCTTTCACGCAAAGAATGGCTGGATTCCATCAATAATCAGGTTGAGGTTCCCGAATACATACCCTCAGACCCTGTCAGTTTTATGCATGCTTTTGACCGGAAAGAAGACCAGTTGCTGGCAGGTTTTTTTGCTGCCATAATGGCCTGGGGTCGTCGTGACATTGTTCTTTCCAAGGTACATGATTTACTCAGTCGGATGGATTATCATCCTGAGGCTTTTATCAGAGGATACAGCGATGCTGATTTTCATCACCTCCAGGGCTTCAGGCATCGTACATTCACTGCCGAAGACGTCAACGGACTGGTTCGGTGCCTGCAGCAAGCCCTTCATCATTACGGCGACTTTGAGTCGTTTTGGAAGTATGTGTATCTGAAAGCAGGCGAAAGTGGACTGCATTTAATGGACCTGTTCCACGAGGAGTTTTTTGGACTGGTTCCGGAGACTCCCGTACGAACCCGTAAGCACATCGCCAGTAAGAAAAAGAAAAGCACCTGCAAGCGGTTGTGGTTATTTCTGCGATGGTCTTTGCGGAAAAACAGTGTGGTAGATCCGGGGCTTATGGACTTTATGCCGGTTTCTGAACTGATGATACCCTTTGATGTGCATGTAGCCAGGCAGGCACGCAGGCTTGGTTTACTGGGTAGAAAGCAGAACGATTGGCTGGCTTTGCAGGAGTTGCATAAGCGATTGTGCATACTGAACCCGCAGGATCCGGCTCGCTATGATTATGCTTTGTTCGGATTGGGCGTAATGAAACTTAACGTGCCCGCAGAATATCTGCTGAATCCGAAAGCAGAGTAAAAAAAATGCGGCGACAGAGACCGTATTAACTGCCGCCGCACCAGTAGGATTCTTGCTTAATACAAAGAAACCCCAACTGAAAATTTAAAAAGTAAATCGGGAAATCCAAACACGGTAAATCCGATGTCCGCCGTATTGAATACATTGTAGGTTCTGCCCAGGGCCAGTCCGGTTGGCAGCGGCAGGTCCATTGCCGACTGATAATCGTCAAAATCTCCGGTGGCAATTCCCGCGCCTGTCATTGCTGAAAACCCAAAACGGTATCGTGGATTCTGGTAGGCTGTGTACTTGCGCAACGACTGCATCAGGATACCATCGATATCCAGGAAAAGCAACCTTACCGGTATGAGCGCATAATTCCAGCCTCGAAGCTGATCTTTCATTTTGAAATCCAATCCGAACCCGATTCCGTGCTCTGTTTGCTTGCCCACGATGGAGTCATCGCCGGTTCTGAGTGAAAATTCACCACTGTATTTGGTATAGTTCAGAACCAGATTATGCGGCCCCATCCCGACATCCAGACCTACGGTGAATGAAGATGGAAGGCTGAGCTCCATATCGCTGACCAGGTTTGCAATATCACGTTGCGTAGTCAGGTTTGGTTTGGCGGCTTCCAATACGTTAAGGTCAACCTCGATTTCATCGTTGAACAGGTCGTCTCCGAGTACAAAAACCGGAAGAAAGGCTTCACCAACAGCCTGCGGATCGTTGAGTAAAAAAGTGGGCATACTGTTGTAGACCAGTGAAACCCCCAGTCGGTTTTTAAACGGAGCCTTATAATAAAGTCCCAGACGGTAGCCCTGCTCCTGCTGTCGGTAGTTGGCATTGACGAACATACTCAGCTGGTTGGTTTCGCCGGCAGCGGCGTTGAGATTCTGGTCATTGGGGTTGTTAAAAAACCGCTCATCAGCACTTGATACGACAACCATTCCGGAGAGGTCCGCCTCGAGGAAACGTCGGCTGTTCACGGTATAGGTGCTGTGGGTGAAACCGACACCAAGACTACCCCAGTTGGGTCGGTCAAATATCATAGAACCAAAGCCCATGTTGAAGGCCTGCATGGTTAGACTGAAATCAGATATCATGCCAATGTTCATAAGAACGTCAAAACGCAGGCTGACATCATCAGAGCCCTGCTCCTGAGCAAGTTTGGTCTGAAACCCGGTCAGGTCGAAGTTTAGACCAAATTGCAGGGGCGTATGAAAAGACACGGCTGCAACGAATCGTTCATGCACAGGAACGGAGACTGCGAATGAGGGGATATTATTATTGATATCCAGTTTCGCGCCGGTAGCCTGCGTATAACTGCGAAATCCACCCTGAATGAAATTAACCTGATCAGGATCATCCAGAATATTATCGGTTTCGGTCTGCAGTGTTGTATTCAGTTCGTCTATTATGGTGGTTTCCAGGAAGCTGTACCGACTTGATCCCAGTGCCATGTTTCCGTTATAGGCGATATGCTGTCTGTTGGCATTGAATGCGAGCTCGGCCGGATTCCTCGTCAGAGAAAATGCACCGGAGTTCATGGCAGGTGAAATTAGTCCGCCGATGGAGCCTGAACCAGCACTGCTTCCCATCAGGTCAAAACCAAGCCGGAATCCAAAGTTGAGGTTTCCACCCCGCCAGGCCTCAATTTCAGGTACATCGGAATCTTCTTCGGTATCATTTCCAGCCTGAGCGAAGGCAACTGCGGGCGTCAGCCATAGGCTGGCCAGCAAGAGTAAGTAGAAAAGTGTTCTCATAATGTTGCAGGTGCTGATGGTCGTTAAAATTGAATGGCCAGGGATATCCGCTGGGTGTTTTCCAGATCCTGGATGAGATAGGCATAATCAATGCGGACTCTGACATTGTTGAGTACACCCACATTAAGGCCGAAACCAAGTGCATACCGCTCATCCGATATATCATTTATCCGCTGCTCTGTACCGGCGCGCAGGGCCAGCAGGTTGAGTAAACGGGTTTCTGCACCCAGATTAACTACATGATCGGTATCTGAGTAGATTGAGGGACGGAAATCGGCGGTAACCAAAATGTTGTTGCGAACCTGAAATCCACTGCCTACAATCAGCTCCGTAGGTACACCTTCGGCATAGCTTCCTCGGGCGGGAGCCTCCGTGTTCTGATTTGCTGAGTTCCAGTTAATACTGCCAACGGCATCGCGAAGCATTAATCCCAGAGACAGCCGGTCACTGGCTTTATACAGCAGGCCCAAATCGAGGCCAAAACCAGAGGCATCGCCGGTAATCTGATTCATCCGGCCAGCACTGATTTCGTCAGGTTCGAATACGATGTAGTCAGCGTCATTGTACATATTTTTGCCGAAGGTTGAACTTCGGTATTTCAGACCAATTCCAGCTGATACAGGACCATATTGGTAGGCGTAGCCAAGGTGTATCGACAGCTCCCGCATAGTTTCGTCACCAGAGGAAATTATGGTAGCTCCGGCACCGTGTGGGAGCCCTGGCAGTGGCGCGGCTACGGCAACATAGTTGTACTCAATCATCCGGAGTTGATTGGTATGGGTGAATGAGGTGATATAGCTGTCAAGACTGGCCAGTCCTGCCGGATTCCAATATACCCCATGCTCATCTGCTGCTACTGCCGTGTACGCATTCCCCATGGCAACGGGTCTGGCTCCGAAACCGATGTCAACAAATGAACCGGATATATTGGAAAGACCTTGTGCGTGTAGGTTGATGGGGACGGTTCCGATCACCAGCATGAGCACTCCCGCAAACAGGAAAACTGATTTGATTTGATTTTTCATAATACTTCCCTTGTTGAGTTTATTTGATCAGAACTACCGGTATCATCTGGACCTGCTCGTCATCGGCATCCCTGACGTGCACACGGATTACGTATCGACCGTTCCGTGCCATAAGTCCTGCATCTGTAAGACCATCCCAGGTTATTTCTTTTATACCTGACCGGCTGCCATATCGGCCCTGCTGCTGAAGGTCATCCCTCAGCAGGGTTCGCACCAACTCACCACGGATATTGAATATGGAAATATTCACAACTGCCGGAGGTGCCTGCGTTGTAAGCATATAACCGATTCTAAGTGGTGCGACATCCGGTGAGAACGGACTGGGAAGTACACTAAGGTGTTTTATTCCAAGTGGTTCTGTCTGTGCCAGAACTGAAAATTGTCCCATTTGGGTTAATCCTGAAGCACGAACTGACTCTCCAACGGTTTCAGATGTGAACGGACTCCAGACCAGGCTGCTTCGGTTAAACAACGCAATCAGTTTGTTCCCAAGGTTGAAATCATGGGAGGCATCGACAGGCAGTTGCAGTTCAACCGGTGAAATGAACGCACCTGAGGAAAGGTTAAACCGGTACACAACATCGGAGGTAATGTAGCTATCGGCTGTATTTTCCAGGAATACGTGCTTTTTAACGGTTTCCGGAGTTACATTTCTGACGGTTATTTCCGAAACATTTTCCACGGAATTGACCGGTACTTCGAGTGACATACCCTGCAGATCGGTGAACGTGTACGATCTTTCTGGTCTGACCTGCGCGAAGATAGTTACCGGATCGGACTGTCTGGAAACTCCGGTCCGCGAATCTGTGGCAGTTATTTGGATCTGGCCTATGTATTCGTCCGAGGCCGCCCGGAATAACCCGTTGGAGGTTATGGTCCCGGCCTGTTCTGGCTCAACGGTCCATTGCAATGCACTACCGAGGAGCTGACGACGGCCCTGAGCATCAGTAGCCACATTCGAAAACAGTAACGGCGCTGTATTGGAGGCTCTGTTAACGCTGGTTCTGACATCCATAGAGGTAATGGGGTCGTCTACAACAGTGATACTTTGCTGACCAACAACTTCAACACCCTGATAGGTAACGGTTGCGGAGAGCACATAGGACCCTACCGTTTGGGGGGTGAAACTGTAGGTTGTGCCGGTATCGTCGTTGACAGTAATTCCGGTGTTTTCAGCCCACTCTACTGTTCCGTTTCCTTCGGATCCGAACTCATCATTCAGACTCTGACTAATACCATCGGCAATATCCAGACGTAGCTGGTAGGTGTCGCCAACCCGCAGAATTTGTTGGTTTACCTGAGGTGTGAAGCGGATACTGGACAGAATTCCGCTGGCCAGTGGGGTGATAGCTACATCGGTGGTACGATAGGTCATGCCATCGTCAGTAACTGAAACGTAATAGGTGATATCATCGGTTCGGAACAGTGATGGTATCTCTGCGGTAAACTGACCGTTAGACCGGCTCATATCCACCCTCGTGAAGTCTTCATTGCCGGCCCGGTAAAACAGTGCTGCAATTGCGGTAGCATTGTCATACAACTCAGGGAAAGTGACCGTCACCGATGCAGCTTCATCTGCTCTGATTTCGGTAAGTGCATTATGTCTGTACGGCAACTTGGCCGTCAGTGAAACCTGCGTCGTATCAGAATCCAGATTTACACGAACCGGTGCCTGGGGAGTGAGATACCCGATTCGCTGGTAGGTAAATTCATACTGACTTTGACGCAGCGACTGCGAACTTGTAAACGTACCGTCCGTTCCGGTAACACTGGTCGAGACGCTACCACCGACTCTTCTGAAGTTTACATTCACGCCACTCAGCGGGTTGACCCCATCTGTAAAAGCGACAGCAACCACGCCACTGGGCAGAATAACCTGAGGTGCCGTAACCGAAGTACCCAGATTATCCGAGGTAGCTCTGATGAGGGATGAATAGGTTGTTCCCCCTACTTCAAAACTCACCTGATAAACTGTGGTATCCGTTGCTCCGGTACGGATAGGAAGGTCGTTGAACACATAAAAGCCATTGTTATTGGTATTGGCAGTTCGTGTTGTTGATGAAATCAGGCTAACTTCAACTCCGGGAACTCCTGCTCCTCTGAGGACGACCCGACCACGCAGTGAAAACAATGAGGGTTCCAAGACCAAATCGGCATTACTGATGGTCTGAAGTCGGTCAACCTCAACGCGCACGGTATCGGGTACATAGCCCGAACGGTTTGCAACAATTTCGTAGTTGCCGGCCGGAATTCCCTCAAATGCGTAACGTCCGCTGGCGTCACTGTTTGCCCTCACAGAGACCCCGGTCTGCAGATTTACTGCACGAACAGCAACGGCGCCCAATGTTGTGGTTGTACCAGCCGATAGTGCACGGGTTACACCATTAATATTGGAGCTTCCTGCAATCATATCGAACCCGGCACTGACCGTATTTCCGGCGGTCACTGAAACCGTCCTGTTAGACGGATTTGCTGTAAATCCACGCAGCGTTGCTGTAACAGTATAATCTTGTCCGGCCGGCACTTCAGCAAATCTGAAGGTACCATCCTGAGCGGTCACACCTTGCCGGGAAATCTGATTGTCTGCACTGATTATGCTGAGCTGCACTGCGTTTAGCGGATTGCCTTCGGATGTTGTTGTAACAAGAATGTTACCAATATTAGCCTGAGCCGTGGTATTCACCTCAAGGGCTTGGTCGAAGCTGAGGTTAAAGACCGGTGTAGTAGAAGGATTGAATACAAAACCCGGCTTACTAAATCTTAATCTGTACTCACCGGCGGGCAGGAACGAGAACGAATATGTTCCATCCAAGCTGGCCTGCGTTGTAGTGATTACAGACCCATCTGACTCGCGAATAAGTCTTACGGTTGTCTCAGAAGTTGCGGTATTACCGGTAATTCGACCTTCATTGACCTGGACTACCAAATCTACATTAACCAAATCCTCACCGAGCGGGTAGTCCACGGTTTGGTCTGCATTCGCATAACCATTGCGGAAAATTGCCGTCTCAGCACGGTAGGCAACACCTGTTGGCAGGTTTGTAATTTCAAAATTACCCTGCACGTCTGATCGTGTCCGGTACTGTTCCGTATCGGTTGACAGGATTACGTCTGCGGCCTGGTTCAGCGGGCTGCCATTCTGGTTCGTAACCCGACCTGAAATACGGCCGGCATTCCGAATCAAGGATACGTCGGCCGCCTGCTGAAGCGAAGGTGTCAACGTGATTTCAGTGGAACTCGATCTGAAATTATCTCTGCTATACGAAACAGAATAAGTACCTGGTCCCAGATTTGACACTACATACCGACCTTCGTTATCGGTGGTGGCCGATCCGGCTCCACCGGGTCCGGAGACACTAACCTGAACTCCCTGCAGGGCAGACCCGGTAGCCGAATTGGATGCGATGCCTGATATAGACGCATCATTCGGTACAAGATCATCGATGTTTGCATTGTCAATCTCAAGAGCATCCAGACTTAATGTAACGTTTACAGGATCCGCTGACCCAAAACCGGTTTTATTGGCCGTAATGACGTAGGTTGCAGGCGATAAATTTGCTGCAGCATAGAGTCCCTGCGCATCGGTCTGTGCCTGGGTCTCCCGACCATCAGTATCCAGTATGACAACCTCAGCCTCCGGAACGGGGTCACCGGAAACATCCAGAACTACTCCGGATATTGATCCCGTGGCAGCCTGCAGATTGATTTCCAGTTCACGAAACCCCCCATCCTGTACTGCTACACTTTGATTGGAAGCTATATAGCCTGCTTTTTCAAATTTAAGGGAATAGGTATCGGTTGTCAGTCGGCCAACCGAAAAGCTTCCTGCACTGTTGGTCGTGGTGGTAGCGCCGGCTCCTGAAGCAGATCGGAGATTGACCAATACGTCTTCCAGTATGACACCATCGTTGTCCCGAAGAATCCCCTGGATGAGAGCAAAATTTTCAGGAAGTTGATAGTCAACACCGGTAATATTCTGACCTACCTGCAGGGAAACCGATGACGACTGAGTCTCATACCCTGCTCTGGAGGCTGAAATTTCATACGATCCGGCCGGAAGACCCAGCGAGTAGTTTCCATTGGTAGATGTAACTGTACTGTCTGTTACCTGCTGTGTTGCTGTATCCAACGCGCGTATACGCACTCCGCTCATACTCACGCCGCCCGATGTACGGACTGTTCCTGCCACCGATGCCGGGTTAGGCGAGATAACAAGGTCCAGCTCAACGGGAACCGTCGAGGCTGGCAGTACGTCTGTTTGACGTGTGACATTTGAATACCCCGTAGCTGAGGTCTGAACGGTATAGGCGAAGCCACCCGGTACGGCAAATGAATACGATCCGTTAACCAATGTGAGGGTACTCTGCTCAAATGGAGTGCCGTCTGCACGTCGTAGCGTTACCTGAACATTACGTATTGGCACATCATTACTGGAAACAAGTCCGCGGATACGTGCCAGGTTTTCGGTAAGTGCATAATTCAGGTTTGTAAGCTGTTGACCGGGACCAACCGTAACGGTATCAATTCTTGATGGTAAGAATCCACTTCGGCTGGCCTGAATGGTGTAGGTACCCGGCCTGACACTCAAGGTGTAATTTCCCTCGTTATTCGTTTGCTGTGTAGCCGTGGTGTTCGTTGCCAGTGCCGTTGTGGTAATGGTAACGGCTGAAAGAGCCTGCCCTGAAGATGTGGTTCTTCCGGTTATTTGTCCGGCATTAGCACTCATGGTAAAATCGACGCCCGTCAGGTTCTGTCCGGGTGATAACGCAACGGACTGTGGTGACGGGGTTGCAAAACCTGACCGGAAAACACTAATCTCGTGGGTACCTTCCGGAACACTGATTGTGTAATTACCAGAGGCGGTTGTCGTTACCGGACTTACACCCGGTATAGAAACCGTGACATTTCCAATACCGGTTCCGTCATTACGGGTGACCCGACCGGCGATACTGCTCGGGTTGGGTCGCAGCTCAAAATCAACACCCGTAACAGTCTCTGTAATACTCAGGTTCAGCGAGGTCTGACCGGACGGAGTGAATCCGTCACGAGCCAGCTGAATGGTGTAGATACCCGAGGGTAAACTCAGCGAGTACTGTCCGTTATTACCGGTAGTTGCCGAAACCGGATTACCTACTGTGGGAATAGCCGTAACCACTACGCCGGCGAAAGCAGCCAGGCCCACAGATCCGTCTGCATTGGTAACTACACGGCGGACAGTACCGGAAACCTGGTTGGCACCGGATGGCAGGTTAAAATTCTGATTCTGTACGTTGTCGCCTGCACCCAGGCTCACCGAGGTCACGGGCGGACTGACAAAACCGGTTTTCTGTGCACGCATCGACCATGTCCCGGACGACACATTCAATGAATAATACCCCTGCCCGTTTGTGAGGGCTTCCAGTTGCGTTCCTCCCCTGCTGGCCGTAACACGGGCCAGCTGAATAGGATTACCAGCCTGATTGAATACAAATCCGGATATAGTTGCGAGATCATTCTGGATGGTAATGGGATCGGTAATGGTAATCTGCTCACCCAGGGCAATATCATAAAACTGGGTGGCAGGCGGTAAGTATCCGGGTTTATTAACCGATATACTGTACGATCCGGGCTGCAGTGATTGATTGAAATTACCGCTGGTATTGGTCTGTGATGTAAACTGTTCGGATGTTGCCAGGTTAGTTGTCACAACGGTAGCGTTGGCACTGGGTTGACCGGAATCATCAAGTACCCTGCCGGATACCCCCGAAGGCAGAGCCTCCATATTAAGTCTGACATTGACCGATTCATTAGCTCTTACTTCAGCTGTTGTCACGGCATCCCGAAATCCGGCTTTTTTAGCCGTAAATTCATACGTACCTGCAACCAGACTGTCCACCACACTCCCGGTTTGCAGCAAATAGGAAATGGCTGATGTAGACCCTCCGCTGACTGCAAGAGCGCGGATTTCCACCCCGGTCAGTGCCGATCCGTCAGCTTCATTTCGGGCAAAAGCAGAGAAGCGGCCCGTCTCAATCTGATATCGGAATTCACGCTGCTCACTGGATGTACCTCTACCAAAATCATCATTGGCAATTACGCTCCAGGTATAGCGGGTATTCTCCATTACTCCGGCCGCATTGAAATCCACCAGAGTGTTGGTGGTAGTAGTAGTCCAAACCGGCAAAGAAACTTCAGCCCCTGACTGTGTTAATCGCTTGGATAACCGCACGGTGTAGTTGGTAGCACCAGGCACTTCATCCCATCGGAAGGTTATAAGCGGATCACCTGCAATTACAATATTATTTGCCGGCGACTGCAGCGATGGAGCCGGAATAGCGTTAGGGTTGTTATAACGAAAAGGGATAATTCCGCCAAATACAGGACTTACGAACACCGGATTTTCCTCTTCATACAGGTTCAGAATCGTGTAACTGTATTCCTGGCCGTCGTTCAGCGGTGGTGGCTCATCCGGAAATGCATCGACAATAGAACCGTATGTTGCCGAGGTTTCCGTAGTCATATACTGCCATACTCCGGTTACCCCGACAATACTGATTTCGCCGTCGTTATCTTCAATCTGAAACGGGGTACTGGAGACAATGACCCAGTAACCTACCGCTCCGGGTACCGCCTCCCAGCTGAAGGTTGGGGTAGATTCAGTTATATCACCCCTGGGTTCAATGGCAAAAGCCGCCGTGGGCGACTCCACGATGATCTGAATTTCATTGGAATAGACAATTCCGGATGGGTTATCACCAAATTCACTGAGAATTTCAGACATACGATTGCCGCTAGCATTGGTAAGCCGGGCATAATAACGTCCGGGCGGCAGATTTACGTTATCCGGCCGAAATTCAAAGAAGGTCCCGCTTACGGGTAACTGCAAAGTCGTGTAGCTATTGGGAAGATTTCCCAGCTTAAGAAAGACCTGACGACCATCCAGGTTGAGCGAGCCCCCTGCAGGAGCCTGCCAGTCTACGCGGACCGTACGGTTTTCCTTGAGAAGCAGCTTGCTTATGAATTGCCCGTTGGAGTTTCGGGCTTTGGTAGGCTCCAGAATTATTTGCTGAGCTACAGCGGTCTGGACAAAAACAATACACAGTAATAGCGCAAGAAGCCATGGCTTCCCGCCAGGGTATGATTCTCTCATCATAGTTTATTAGACGATCTAAGTTAACAGGTGCAATATGCAATGATGTACCCCCGTACACGCGACGTTTAGATACCACTAAAAAAAATGAGAAGCAATACGCCCGGAAACAAACACGCAAAATATTCTCGCAAATTCTTTTAAATCGCGAGAGGCAAGTCGTATCAGGAGTCAGTCGTGATTTTTACTAATGCCGCGGAGTTCATACAATACCGTAATCCAGAAGGCTTAGGACCGTCCGGAAAAACATGTCCCAGATGTGCATCGCAGGTATTGCACAACGTTTCTACGCGTACCATCCCGAAGCTGCGGTCAACCACGTATTTCACGACGTTTTCTTTGAGTGGCTGGGTGAAACTGGGCCAGCCTGTGCCCGATTCAAATTTTACCGTACTGTCAAAAAGCGGCGTTTTACAGCACACACAACCGTAGATTCCGGGATCAAATGAAGCGCAGTACGCACCGGTGAATGGTCGTTCAGTTCCATGCTTTCTGGTTACATAAAATTGTTCCTCTGTAAGCACTTCACGCCACGCTTCTTCCGTTTTTATTATGCGCTGATCAGGTGCAGGATTAGCTTTATTGGCGAATTCGAGTATGTGGTTCCAGGTGATCATAGTGGTTTAATAGTCCTGAATGTTAAGTTTATGCGTGGTTCGCCGACTTTTTGGGTTGGAGGCAGACGATGCAGCCAATGCTCCTGCAAGGCGCCTTTCATTACCAGTAAGCTGCCATTGTCCAGCCACACATCCACCCTGCTGGCATCCTTTCGGTGCTTGAATGCGAATTTGCGACGGGCACCCAAACTGAGGGAAGCTATAGCACCACCCTTCTGCAGCTCTTTTTCATTATCGGCGTGCCACCCCATGGCCTCCCCTCCGTTATGATACAAATTCAATAAACAAGAATTGTAGGTGTGTCCGCTTAAACGGGCAACCTGTTCACGGATTTTCAGTAGCAGCGGGGTCCAGGGCAACGCTTCCTTTCGGGAAGATGCATACGTGTATGCCAATCCGTTATCAGCGTACCATGCCATTTTGCGCTTTGTAACTATTTTTTTGCCGAACATAACAACTTCATCGTGCTTCCAGGGTGTCTGGGCGTGCAGGGCATCAAATAGGGAGCGAGCCTCGGCAATCTCGAAAATAGCACCATAGTAAACGGCCTCCCCATCGTGGGAGAGTATCTGCCGTGGATAGGATTCAAACAAATCAGCCATGGTTATCGTCGCTGGTAGCCATATGGACTCACAAACCTGCTGACGGACCCGGATCGAAGCTTTCCGTGTTTGGTCTTTCTGCCAGTTACACGCTTTCGCCACATTCTGAAACTGGATGCCTTCAGAGCGGTTCGCATTAATTCAATAACTTCCTGTTCGGACAAACCAAACTGAAAAGATATCGCTTCAAAGGGCGTGCGGTCTTCCCAGGCCATTTCAATGATTCGGCTCTGATCTTCAGCGCTGAGAGTTGCAGTTGATTTCAATAGCAGGTTGGTGTGGTTAATGTGAGATTGCCGGACTTCCTTAACGAAGATATATGGAAGTCGGGATGACAGGATTTGAACCTGCGACCCCTTCGTCCCGAACGAAGTGCGCTACCGGACTGCGCTACATCCCGAGGTATACCACATTAACTTTTCCCCTGTACATTATCATTCCCGGTTTCGGACGTTTTTCCCGGAAAAACAATATGGGAAACACCTAAAAGTAAAAATAACTTGGATAAAATTGCCAAAAAAGCAACAAATCCGATAGCATAACCACCCATTGCCACGGCTTCCTCGTTGAAATTCAACGCCACCATGGTTGTTACGATGAGCGCCAGATATGACACTACAGCTCCAATGAAGGCTGCTTTCTTTGGTACGTGGGGTCTGAGAACCAAAAACAACCCAAACAAGGCCAGTACAAAGGCGACGGCAACCACAAAAGCGGGATTCAGCGCCGAGTCATCCGGCATCACAAACGCTGCTGCGGCAAGAACTGCCGAGGCCAGAATGGCGATGATCCCCGATTTCTGGAGACTTTGTGAAGTGATTACGTTCATGGACTGCAATTTACGGCTTTTGAAGATGTAATCGCACAACACGGCTCAGACCGGTATGATTATCGCCTTCAGCCAGGTCAATCTCGCATTCTTCAGCCATCAGTTTCAGGGCGCCGGGAAAACCTTCCATGAGGGAGTCCAGATCATACATGAAGGCTTCCGAACCCGGTCCGCCTACCGACCCGTATTTTTCCCGGTATGCGATGTGTGTCTTATGGTACCCTTCCAGTATAAGTCGACCGCCCGGCCTGATCCAGCTCCAGATTTTGCTGTGAAACTGCTGCTGCTTTTCATCGGGGAAATGCACAAAGATGAGTGCTGCAAGGTCGAAGGTGGCTGCAGGGTACTCAACGTGTGGCATAGCTGCGACCTGATAATCAATTTTGACACCGTGCCTGTCGGCCAGCTGCTCCGCTTTACGCCGGGCCTGCTCACTCATATCAAAAGCCGAAACCTTCCAACCCTTTCGTGCAGCATATACCGCATTTCGTCCCTCTCCTTCAGCGGGCAGCAGCAGCCTTCCAGCGGGAAGCTGGTCGATTTGTTCACGGAAAAATACATTGGGTTCCTCACCGAAGACGTATGTTTCAGAGGCGTACCGATCATCCCAGAATTCTTTCATATTGCTTAGTATGTAATTTATAGGAACAGCAGACAACTAACTGCAATGCATCAAGTTACTCATTATACACCGACCATGGGTCCTATGCAGTGGGGGTTAGAATTCGAGTGACTGATACAGCAGGGTTCGTAATTTTGCATGAATATCAGATCCGGTTGATGGTATAAGCTGGGTAAAGAACACCACCACCAGGCCGTCCTGCGGACTAACCCAGTACGTAGAATGATAGGCGCCTCCCCATCCGTAGTCCCCGACTGCACCGGGAACACCCCGCACACCCAGATCTGTAACGATGTCGAAACCCAGTCCGATGCCAAGTCCCGGTCTGAAAGGTATACCGTCAAGATGGTTAACTGTCATGAGTTCAACCGTGGCAGGACTCAGAATCCGCACATCGTCAAGAATACCTCCGTTGAGCATCATCTGCAGAAAGCGGGCATAATCCTGCGCTGTTGAAACCAATCCGGCACCACCGCCGAAGGTAACACGGGGGCCCTGCACATAGTGCCCCTGTCCTGCCCCCAGACCCGGGTCCGGGGCGCGAACCAATCCCTGCTGTGATGCCGAGTATACGGTGGCTAATCGATCCACTTTCTCCTCAGGGACAAAAAAATGGGTATCCCTCATAGCAAGGGGTCCGAATAGCGCTTCCTGAAGATATTCATCCAACGGCCTGCCGCTTACCTCTTCGATGAGAGCCCCCAGGATGTCATTGGCATACCCGTAGACGAACCGCTCAGCAGGTTGAGCGTCCATCGGCAGGCGAGCCATAGAACGGACCAGTTCACGTACAGGAACCGCACGGTCGGCCAGGTACCAGCCCTGAATACCGGCCTGCCTCCAGGCATCAGCGGCTACGCCGTACCCATACCCGATACCGGCTGTATGCATAAGCAAATCCCGTATTGTGATTGGTCTGTTTGCCGGAACCACCGTATAACCTCGTTCGCTTGAGTCCGGTACAGCCACCGTAGTTTCCATGAACTCAGGCAGGTATTTACCCACCGGATCCTGAATCAGCAGCCGCCCCTCCTCCTGGAGGATCATCACCGCAACGCTGATAATCGCTTTGGTCTGGGAAGCAATCCGAAACATGGTATCATACTGCATTGGTGTTTGCACTTCCAGATCCTGGCTGCCGGCGGCATGAAAGAAAACCTGTTGCCCGTCGCGCAAAATTAACGTCACTGAGCCGGCATTTCGCTGCTCTTTTGCATAATCGTCAAGGGTTTGCTGAAGGCGGAACAATCTTTCCGGCGAAAATCCGGCGTCCAGCGGAGCGATTTGCGGAAAGGCTGATTGAGCCCGTACGGGAGCAATAAAGCCAGCAGCTATGAAGAGCAGCAGCAGAATTTTTTTTACCATGGTGGTAGTTGGCTTCGTGATGGTTGGTATGGCCGCGGGCCCCGACGTTCTGTGCCGTATTTAACACGGGTAGTACTCACGTAATCCGCTTGAGCACCCGCTCAAACACATCCGGTTTCAAACCGTACTTGTCTGCCAGCACAGCCAGCCGGACCTGCAGCAGATCGCTCGGAATAGGGTCGCCATCGGGAAGGTATCCTTTTTCCCTAAAGAATGCTTCCAGTTTGTTGATGGAAGCTCTGCGGAAATTGGGTACAGCTCTGCTTTTGAGTGCCTCGAGCAGTTGAACCGGATCGCCCCGGCATTCATTCTGAAGCACCTCCACTACCTGGTCGTGATAGGCTTCCGTCACGGCCCCGGACTCGATAATTTCAGTAACTCCCGCCGGTCTGCTCCTGCCTTGTGATAGCAGCCGTGCGGCGTCCTGCAAGGCATCGACCATACGGCGGAGTTTCTGCATGGCATCGGGTTGTACGGGCACCCAATCTGCATCATCATCGTATAGGGCATCCAGTTGCCCCCAGGTGCGGATGTGACGCGTCAGCAAGGCATGTAATTGAGCTACATCCTCCGTGAGCACAGCCATTGGCAGCTCATACACGGAATCACGGATAAGATGATAACCGGGCAGGTCAAGCTGGTCGAGGTATTCTTGATAGGACAACCTGGAATCGGGCAGGTCGACCTGCACCGCGGGAATCGGCACCGCAGGCGGTTCAGCAAGTGCATCGGTGGAATCCTGGGAAAGCTTCAGCAGGCTGAAGCCGATCTTCTCCTGGTCAAACTTTTGCAGCCACTTGGCAATTTCATCTTTTTGGGCGGTAAAATAGAAGAGTTGTCTGCCGGTACGGGCGATGGAGATTAACGCATCAATAATGGCTTCCGCCCTGATGTCATCGCTGTTGGCCAAAAGCTCATCGGCAAAAACGGGTAGTCTTGCCGGACCTTCCTTGACTTCAACAAAGGCGAGTCGTACAGCTATGAGCAGTTGGATCCGGGTGCCCGAGGAGAGTTCACCAAGCTGCAGCAAGGTGTTGGAGCGTTGATCAACAGCCACAAATGCTCCTGCTCCCGGACTAACCTCAAGAAGGTACCGGCCCCGGGTTATCAGGCTGAACAAGGTACGTGCCCTGCGCAAAACGGCAGGTATACTGGTATCACTCACCTGTCGGCTTACCTGCTGTTCTATGGCAGCGCCCAGCACGGAACGCAGTCGGGACTGGTAGCTGGCCTGCAGTTTTTCAAGTGTTTCATCTGCACGTACCAGAGCCGATTGCAGCTGTGTAGAAGAGCCGTAGCGTCTGGCATCGCTTTCAATGATGGCGATTTTTCGCGTAAGATCATCGTAGGTATCAGCCACTGCCTGCCACTGAATGATCAACTGTCCGGTTTGGGCAGCGTCATATCCATTCCAGTCGGGAAAAAACACAGCTGCAGGACTGTCATTCAGGCGTTTTTGTGTTTGTGCGAGGGTGTCTGTAACACGGTCCAGTTCTCTTTGGGCCTCGCTCCAATCGGGTTTTTGATCGCACAATCTGCGTATTTCCTCCGTTGAGGGGTCCGGCATGCCGAGGCGGGATGTAATTTGAGCTTTTTCTTTTCTGGCGGAATCAATCTGACGATTGAGGTTTGTTAACTGATTCAGCTGATTTTGGAGCTTTTCACGCAGAGTAACCAGGTTTTCAAAGGCACGCACGGCATATCGGACTGCGGCAAGGCGTGATTCCATACCACCATCATCAGGTTTAACACCAAAGACGTCAAGCAGCGCATCCATGTGCTCCATGTGCGATTTAACCCGGGCGTCGGCTATTGATACCTGCTCTTGCTGTACTGCGTGGGCCTGCTGAAGTTCGCGCAGTGTATACAGATCTTTGATATGATAGAAAAAATTACCGGCATCAATGTCATGGACCCCATGCAGACCAACCTGACCCATGAGTTCGTGGTACGATTCCAGAAAGTCTTCTTCCTGCTGCACCAGCTGAGATAAACGTCGTTCACTGCGTTCAAATTCAATCCGTAACCGGTCAGCTTCAGCAGCGGCCTGCATCCATACAATCAGCTCCGAAAGCAGGTTTGAAACCGCCTGAGGGGTCCAGTCAGCGGGTTGGGGCAGATCCAGATCCGTGTAATCCTTTTGCCTGATTACCGACGGATCTGCAGCCGTTGAGGACTTCCTGGCAGCCAGCCACCAAATAACGGGGAACAGCAGAAATAGCAGAAATCCTGTACTCCCCGCCAGCCAGACAATAAGTGCGCTCAGCAGTGCCAGCCCGCCTGTTATCCAAAGCCATCGTGAAGCTATGCCGGATACCGCCCCTGACGAAGGCTCCCTAAGCCAGGCGGTCAGTGCTGTAATTCCACGCGACAACACCTGCGCATCATAGGGTGTTTGCAGTGTCTGGAGTCGTTGCTGCGCTGTCTGAATTATATCACGCAGGGTCGCAAGCTGTTCACGGGTGGATATCAGCTTTTGATGCAGACTCTCGGCTTTGGTCAGCTGTTCGTAATCCAACCGGGTAAAATCTGCAGATGCCAGAGGCTGCAACTTCTGAATTCCTGCGGCAATCTCCTGCAGGGAACGCCCTGCATTTTGTTGGGAGGCATGCAACTCGCGCAATGTTTGCGCCTGCTCTTCCAGCGTTCGAATGCGTATTTCTGCGTCATCAAGCTGAGGAAAGCCGATTGCCTCTATTTCCGCCCGGATGGCATCAATCCGGGCGCTGGTACGGTCCAGTTCTGATTGCAGCTCCATTTCCTGCCGGTCAAGCAGCTCGAGGCGGTCTGCATCGTCAGTATGAATCTTTTCCAACACAGCCGGATAGCCCTGAACGCGTATTTCCGCCTGTGTATACACATCGCGAAGCTGCTGATATTCCTGTAGTGTCGTCAAAAATTGCACTTTTTTGCCGGCATCAGCCGCTTCGGCCTGTCTGGATTTGAGTAGCTCAATGCTATCAGCCAGTTCCCGGGCCCTCGACTGTCCGGCCTGCAGTTCTTTCAACTCAGTCTGCGCCTGCGCTGCGGCCTTCTGCTCCGTCGTATTCCCTACTTTTGTGCTTGGACTGTAGCCGAGCAGTTTGGAGGCGGCTTCAATATTGTATCCGCCGATGGCAGCACGGTAAATCTGAGCGGCCAGATCTGCGTCTTCCGCCTGAAGGAGGTCGTGCAGGGCAAGCATATACCGTTGAGCATCATCCGGAGATGGCAGAAACGACGGTGCTTCTACAGGGTTTCCTCTTCGATACCATTGCGGATTGCCCACCGATTTTCGGATATCCCAACGTTCATTCCGGTAGGACACAACCGCATTATAATGAGTATCCGAACCCTTGTCAGGACAAACAACCTGGAGAAGCGTTCTGGCCGTTGTACTCTTGCCGGAACCGTTCGGACCAGCTATGATGGTTATCGGGTAGGTGAACGCAGAAATAACCGACATCCCGGCGGGAAAACCAGGCGCTTTTGTAATATGCAGTGATTCAATAAATACGGTCTGTTCGTCCATCAGCCTGCCTCCGACCGGGTTTGTATCAGGGCCGAAAGCATGCGCTCGCACTCCGCCGCCAGCAGGGAATCCAGTTCATGCCGGGGATGCAAAAGTCCGGCCTGCGCCAGTGGTGCGTACGCTCCCATGGCGTGCACAGCATCCATCTGCGATACGGCTTTTTGCCGGAGTGCCTGCAAAAATTCCGAGTCTTGTCCTGATTGTAAATTCAATAAAGCCTGTGCCAGAATACCTGCCGGACCTGCCTCTGTGGCCAGCTCGTCAAGATTGCCCAGGGAGGCTGTGCAACGGTTTTCCGTTTTTCGGATTGTGGCCAATATTCCGCTGAATTCACCCAGTGATGATTCAATTTCCCAGCTGTCAGGCAGGGTAATATCGGAAAGTGTTCCGGTAAAAATGAGGTCTGTAACGAGTTCCCGCAAGTGTACACCGTCAAGCTCGTGCACCGTTCGCTGTAGGGCCTGCTGGATGACAGCCTGGGCCCGGGCGAGGTCTTCCACGCCGCTGACATCCACAAAAATCCGCTCATAGCGTACCGATGAAATGGTTATGGGCTCAACATCCACCGTGGTTTCAGTCACACGAAGCAGGTTACATCCGTGCGACCCGGTTTCTTTAGCGCTCAGAGCCTGGGGGGATCCCGGATAGTAACAAAGCGGGTCCTGCATCAGAATTTCAGGTTTGTGTATGTGGCCGAGCACCCAGCATCGCGCAGGACTTTTTTGAAAATCCTCGGATGCCAACGGTGCATACGGACTGTCGTCAAGGCCGAAATCGCCATGAATGAGTCCGATACAATGGCGTGATTCGGGCTGCAGGGCAAACTGTTGCAGAGGTTTATAACGGACCGATGGCGATGGAAAAGACCATCCCACAAAGCTTACAGCTGCTCCGCGGATCCTGAGCACATGCTCCTGCCAGACCCCGCCCTCGCCCAAAAGGGTAACCCCGTGAACCGGATTATTTCGCAGTAATTCCGGCAATACAGCATGATCGTGGTTGCCGGCAACAAGAATAACAGGTATGCCCGCATCGCTGAGCCGGTTGAATCCGGAGAGCAAAGCCGTTCGGGCCTCAAAGTATCGGTTGTCACGGTCGATAATATCACCAGCCAGCAGTACAGCGTCTACTTTCTTTTTTATGGCAACATCTACCATTTGATGCCAGGCATACGAAGCTGAAGCCACACTGTGGGTTACGGGGTGATCTGGTCCCGGAGAGCTGTCGGCCAGTTGTGCGGCGGCGGATGCCCTGCCCAGGTGCAGGTCAGCCGAGGTGAGGAACGTGAGATTCATAGGTAGAAAAAAGATCTCTTGCTGTTGGAAAGTTCAACGCATGATAATGAATATGCCATAGACATACCCGTGAAAATAGTGTATGCCACCGTTCGAATGGTTATTTTAAAAAATCTAAACAAAACCGAGGGAAAACATTGGGCTTTATGATATTCAAGTTCCATCTCGCACTGGCGGCAATGATACTGCTGCCGGCGCTGCAGCCGGTACAGGCACAAACAAATCCGAGAGACGCCTACCGCGACCAGGCCGTGGAAATTCTGGAGCGGGTACCGCTTATTGACGGCCACAATGACGTACCCATTCAGTACCGAAATCGGGTCGACTACAAATTTGATTTGCTGGATTTCATGAATACCACGGCACTCACGCGTATGATGCATACGGATATTCCAAGGCTCCGGCGTGGTCGGGTGGGCGCTCAGTTCTGGTCGGTCTATGTATCTCCCAACATCCCCGAGGCAGAGTCGGTGCAGGCCACCCTCGAACAAATCGATTTTGTGTACCGCATGATTGAACGGTACCCGGAGCATTTCGAGCTGGCTCTGACGGCTGATGATGTAGAGCGGGTTTTTGCTGAAGGTAAGATTGCATCCATGATAGGCATGGAAGGGGGTCATTCTATCGGCAATTCGCTTCCGGTTCTGCGCCAGATGTACGCCCTTGGTGCCCGGTATATGACCCTGACCCATTCACGAACGCTGGACTGGGCTGATTCGGCAACAGACACCCCGCGTCATGATGGACTCAGCGGCTTTGGTGAGGAAGTGATCCGTGAAATGAATCGTCTGGGCATGCTGGTGGATCTTTCCCACGTGTCGGCTCAAACCATGCGCGATGCCCTTGCCATCACCGAGGCTCCGGTTATATTCTCACATTCATCAGCCATGGCCCTGAATATGCACCCACGGAACGTGCCGGATGACGTCCTGCATCTCACCCGGGAGAATAACGGTGTGGTAATGGTTACCTTTATCCCCGCCTTTTTGCACCAGCCCCTGCACGAGCACATTGCACAACGTAATGCTCGCCGCGCTGAACTCGAATATCTGTATACCGGTCAGCCCGACAGTGTAGCCGTATACCTAAGCCGATGGGAGCAGGAAAATCCACCACCGGTTGCCACGTTGGATCATGTGGCGGATCATATTGATCATATCCGGGATTTGATTGGCGTAGACCACATTGGTATCGGGGGCGACTATGACGGTATCTCCCTGCTTCCTGCCGGACTGGAAGACGTGACAACCTATCCTGATTTGTTTGCGGAATTACTCAGACGGGGTTACAGCGAGGAAGATCTTGAAAAGATTGCCGGCAGAAACCTGCTCAGGGTCATGCGTGAAGCAGAACAGACCGCACACCGACTGCAACAGGAACGAGGTCCTTCGCAGATGAACATCCGTGATTTCGAGAGTAACTGATATTTTGCAACGACCCGTACTGACCATACTACTTCTCAGCCTGCTGATGCCCCTGCACGTGCAGGGACAACAACAAGACTACCTCATCAGCCGGGTGGACCATACCCAGTTGTTCAAACGAAATATCTTTGACATCACGCAGGATTCCACCGGGTTTATGTGGTTTGCCGCCGAGAGCGGATTGCTGCGGTATGACGGAAACGATGTGATTGCCTACCGGGAGAATCCGGCAGACCCCAATGCCCTGCCATCCGATGTTGTACAAAGCCTGATGGTGGACCGCAGTGGTACCTTATGGGTTGGAACCCGCTTTGGCGGATTGAGCCGTTTTAATGCACAAACCAACGATTTTACAACATTTCATCCACGTCCTGATACCACCAACGACGTGCGTGCCATATCACTCGGACGTTCACAAAGTCTGTGGCTGAGTGTTGCCTTTGATCCGCATATCTACCGGTTCGACATCCCCAGCGAAACGTTTACGGCTATCCCGTTACCCCCGCAGCTGGATAACGGACTCCTTTTTGCTTTCGACATCCACGAGGCAGACAACGGCAATCTTTGGGTAGCGACTGTTGATAACGGGCTGCTCTTGTTGTCACCGGATGGTGAACTTATCAATGAATTCAATACAACCACACCGGCAGGCAGCCGTTTGACCGGTAACAGTCTGCGCCGCATTGTACCCGATCACCACGGACATATATGGATTGGCGGATTTGGAGCCTACCTGTCTCGTTTGAATCCTGCTACGGGGCAGATTGTCTCTCCGGATCCCCGGTTTGAAGCGGCATTTTCTAATGTATATGACCTATGGATTGATCCACGGGAAGATGTGATTTGGGCTGCAGCCGATGGGGGCCTGATCCGCTTAGACCTGCACACCCTTGAAATTATCGAACGATATGGGTTTGATCCGGATACCCCCCGGTCGTTGATTAATGATCGTACACGCGCCGTTCACCATGATCAGTCGGGCATTATCTGGGTTGGCAATGAGCATGGAGGCATACATAATCTATTGCAGCGCAATGAGTTTACCCATGTAACACCCAATCCGGATGAACCGGGCTATTTGCAGGAAGCTTTTGTGCGTGGGTTCTATCAGCCGGAGGATGATGTCATATGGGTAATCAACAGCAGTCAGATTGCCGAAGTTGACATCGAAACCAACAGGGTTTTACGTTTGGTTGAAATTCTGGGTGAGAAACAGGCCTCAGTAGGTTACACCACTATTAAAGATGATCCGGCCGGTGGCATACTCATTGGAACCTGGGGTAACGGTCTGATCCATTATGATCGGAGAACGGGTCGGCAGACGCAGTTTACATCTGGTAGAGCTGGGAACACCCTCAGCGATGGCCGCATCCAGTTTATTGAAATTGACTCGCGCGGCCGGTACTGGATCGGTACCCAGAACGGGGTCAACCTGTTCAACCGAAACACCGGTACTTTTGAGCGAATACTCTACGATTTCGATGCGCCCGAATCGAGTTTCAGCTACAGTGTTCAAACCAACGCCTTTGTAGAAGATGAAAACCAGGTGTACTGGATCGGCACCTGGGACGGCCTTGTTCGATTCGATTATACCAACAGAACGGAGCGCCGCTACAAATTCAGTGCAAACAATGCCGAGGGACTTGGATCAAACCATATTTTATCCCTCTACGATGATGACACCTACCTGTGGATCGGCACCTTCAGCGGCGGACTAAACCGGATGCATAAAGAAACCGGCGAAATTACCCGGTTTACAGACGCTCAGGGACTGGCCAGTAACGTTATATTTACCATCATTCCCGGCAACAACGGGGAACTGTGGCTGAGCTCCAATAACGGTGTAATCCGGTTCAACAGCGTCACCGGTTCCTACCGGAATTTCAGTGAGTCGGATGGACTGGGTATCAATGATTTCTGGTGGGGCGCCGGATTTCGTTCGAGGCAGGGGCACCTGTACTTCGGATCCATCTACGGGTACGTCACGTTTGATCCGGATAGAATACGCGAAAGCCGGTTCCATCCCCGCATTGTACTCAGTGAAATACGGGTCTTCGGGGAAAGCCTGACCCGCTCGGACATCCTGGAGTTACGTCACACCCAGAACTACCTTGATTTCAGTTATGCATCGCTGGATTACACCAGCCCGTCAAAGATTGAGTATATGCATATGCTTGAAGGGCTGGATTCAGACTGGATTTACACCGGAAATCGAAGTCAGGTCAGCTACTCCGCTCTTTCACCCGGCGAGTATGTATTCAGAGTTCGCGCCACCAATGCTGACGGACTGTGGAGTGACAACGAGCTGGAGGTACGCTTTACCATTCTCCCTCCTATCTGGCAGACCATGCCCTTCCGGTTCCTGATGGTATTTATATCCGTGGCGCTGATTGGCATTACCATTCGCTGGAGAACCACTTCGGTTACACGACAGAACAAACAGCTGGAGGCACTGGTGGCCGAACGCACAAGAGACCTGGCAGACAGTAAAGAAGAACTGCTGGAGAGCAATGAACAGCTTCGGGAAAAAACCCTTCGATTGGAAGAACGTAACCGTGAAATTGAAATCCAGCGAAATCTTGTTCTTACCAATTCCAATGAGCTGGAAGCCAAAAACCGCCAGCTTATTCAACTCAATCAGGAGAAAAACAGTCTTATCGGAATTGTGGCCCACGATTTACGAAGTCCGCTGGCCAGTGTCATGAGCGGCCTTCACATTTTGAAAATGTCCGATGACATGCCCATAGGCGAGCAGCTTGAAATTCTGGACATGATAGAAACATCGGTAAACAAGCAGCTATCGATGATAACGCGGATTCTGGATCATCAGGCGCTTGAAAGTGGAAAAATCAATGTCAACATGACCCCGGTGGATCTGAATCCGTTGCTGGAAAATATCCGGCAGACACATATGAGTCCGGCTGCAGGGAAATCTATTGGTCTGACTATAACCAAACCCGATTCCATACCGGCAGTACATGCCGATGACAGTCTTCTCGAGCAGGTTCTTGACAACATGGTCTCCAATGCAATCAAATTTTCGCCGGCTAATACCACCGTCACCGTATTGGTTCTGGTAACGCGCGATGATATTCGCATTGGTGTTCGTGATCAGGGACCGGGCATATCACAGGCCGATCAGGAAAAACTCTTCCGAAAATTCCAGAAACTCAGTGCCCGTCCGACCGGTGGTGAGCAGTCAACCGGACTGGGCTTATCCATTGTCAAGCAGTTCGCAGAGGCCATGCATGGTGCCGTGTGGTGCGAGAGCAAGCTGGGCGAGGGTGCAACATTCTGGATTTCGCTCAGACCCGCTATTAATCGCCCATAAAGGCCAGATTATCCTTATTTACCCACGCAATTCAGCATTCCTCGTTTACCCGAAAAATCATCCAGTAAACCAACCCATCTGTTATGTTTAGGTTAAAACCCGCTCTCTTTTTGATACTATTTGCATCTGGATGTGTGCAAAATGAACGCTCAGAAACAACCGTACGCACACAAGATACGTTCTTTGCGAATCTTTCGGCTTTATGCGATGCACACTTCGTTGGAAGTTCAACTTACCCGGAAGTGCCGGATCACCCGTTGGTGGGAACAGAGCTTCGTAATCATATTTCCGAATGCACCGACAATACCATTCGGATTGAACTTCTCCGTGATGGTGATTACTGGCACGGAGCCTGGGTTATTGAGAAACGCCCCGATGGACTCCATCTGTTTCATGATCACCTTGGCGAAGTTCGTACCATGCAAGACCTTCTGGCATCCGGGGATGCTCACGGATATGGTGGTTATGCAACCAATGACGGAACTGAATTTCGACAGTATTTTGCTGCTGATGATACAACAGCTGCGATGTTGCCGGAGGCAGCTACCAATGTATGGATGATGGAACTTAATCCGGAGACGGGCACATTCGTTTATTATCTCGAACGGCACGGACAGCCCCGTTTCAGAGCCGTAATGAACAAACTATAGGGCTGCTTTATTTCAAACGGGTCGGTTTTTGCTGACCATCATCTTGACCTGGTACGCAGTCTTTTTTTGCAGCACATTTGCAGACTTTGGGTGTACCAATGAAGAATCTGCCGGTTACACTCATCGTGTATATATCTTATTAAAACATGGTGTAATAAAAAACCAGAACGGATATGATCAGGAAAACGATGGTCATCCCACCGCCGGCCCTGAAATAATCACGGGTTTTATACCCTCCGGCACTCATCATCAGCGCGTTGACCTGGTGTGTTGGCAGCACAAAGGAATTACCGGCATTAACTGCGGCGAGCAATACCAGCGGCCGGGGATCCACACCGGCAATCAGACCGATACTTACAACGAGGGGCGCCAATACCACCACCGCGCCGACGTTGGACATAACCAGAGAAAAGCCGGTAGCCAGGGCTGCTACGGTAAATAACAGCACCAGCGTGTTACCCGCGTCCACCAGACTCATTACACTTTCGGCAAGGAACTGGGCGGTACCTGTGTTCTGCATGGCCGCACCCAGCGGAATAAGACCGACCAGCAGAAAAACTACCTTCCACTCAACCGACTCATAGGCCTCCTGTATGCTCATAACCCGGGTTAGAACCATCAGCACCGCTCCTGTGAGAAACGAAACCGAAATGGAGAAGCCACTGAGTGCAAGCACAATAGCAACAAGGAAACTGCCCGCAGCAAACCAGGTTTTTGCCGGTTTTTTGGGTTCAACTGTAATAGGTGTGAGAACGGCGAAGGTATCAGACGATTGAAGTCGTCGGATATTATCCCACGGTCCATAGACAATAAACGTATCTCCCGCGGTGATGATGTGATCTGAAAAATCGCCCTCCACCTTTTGACCCCTGCTGAAAAGCATGACCGGCTCAACCACAAAACGTCGGCGCATGGCATACTCACGCAGGGTTTTACCAACCAAATCGGATCGGGGTGGTACAACTACTTCCACGAAACCAGTCTCTTCGGGATCGCCCAGACCTTCAAACATCGGATGTTCCTGGGTCGGCTCCAAACCATGTTTCGCAGCAAATACCTGAGCCTGATTATCATCGCCGTACAACGCCAGTATCATACCGGTGTGTAATTCGGTTTCCCGCCAGGGTGCATAGGCAATCTGATTTTCCTTCGCCGTTGCCAGAATGTTGATGCGAAATTCGGACCATGCGCCGGATTCCTCGATGGTTTTGCTCTTCAGCGTGCTGGACTCAGAAATACGGTAGTACTGAATTTCTTTGCGGAGATTGAATGCATCCACCACTTTTTCCTGCTCGGTAGCCTGGAGTTTGCCGCTGGCCCCCTGCGGAAGAAAGTACTTACCCAGAAACAGGAAAAAGAGTACTGCTCCCAGCAGCAGCGCGACCCCCACCGGGGTTACAGCAAAAAGACCGAAGGGTGCCAGGTCTGCGGCGGCAAGCAAGTCGTTGGTTAAGATAAGGTGACCTGATCCCACCATCGTCAACGATCCGCCGATGATTGCGGCAAAGCCCACCGGCATAATCATGGTCGACGCTGAAACTTTGATCCGACGAGAGATATCCATGATACTGGGCAGAAATAATGCGGCGGCTCCGATATTCTGGATAACCCCGGAGAGCGTACCCGTTGCCAGGGCCAGAGAGCCCATAATATTTCGGGGATTCGAGCCTACCCGCTTAAGCAGCCATTTGGAAAACCGATTCATCATGCCTGTTTTAGCCAGTCCCTCACCCAGAATCATTACAGCCAGCATGGCAATTACCGCATTACTGGAAAATCCTGAAATGGCTTCTGCACCGCTCAGAATACCGGTCCAGTACAGCAGCAGCAAGGTGAGCAGCGCCGTAACGTCAATACGCAGCAACTCCGTGACCAGCATGAAGATGGTGAAGGACATGATGCCCAGTACAATCAGAATTTCAGTTTCCATGCGAAGATATTTTGAGTGGTAGATTTTGCCGATTCCTTACGCCCCAAGTATACAACAGTTGTATCAACTTGTCAATACAAGTTTGAATACGCATTTTATTCCATGTTTTTGGTCACTATGAAAGGGTTTTTGAGTCTGCTTGTATTATCTGAGGATTTCATCCTGTCTGGTGGGGGTCTGCACGGAAGTTCTTACCTTTACCGTCTGTTTAGTTATCATCAGAACGCGGAATATGCCCCTGAACGACCTTTTACACATGGTTTTGAGTTTTGCCGGAGGTGTGGCCCTGTTTCTCCTCGGCATGAAGCTCCTGACCGACGGGTTGAAACTGGCTGCCGGACAAACCCTGCGCACGCTGCTCAAGCGCTATACCTCAACCATGGTCAAAGGTGTTCTTGCAGGCATCATGGTAACCGCGCTGGTTCAGTCTTCCTCAGCCGTAATTTTTGCCACAATCGGATTTGTCAATGCCGGTGTAATGACCCTGGCCCAGGCTATTTACGTGATTTTTGGAAGCAATGTGGGAACAACCCTTACCGGCTGGATTGTGGCTACCATTGGCCTTAACGTAGATTTGCAGGTATTATCGATGCCCATGCTGGCTGCCGGTATGGGATTATGGCTGAGCGGCGAGAACCGGCACCGCGGCGCATGGGGACAGGTACTGGTCGGGCTGGCAATTTTCTTTTTAGGAATTGACATCCTTAAGGACACCTTTGATAACCTCGGGCAGATTTTTCAGGCCGAAACCATTGGCAAGGGGCTGGCTGGCGGACTTCTGATGGTTTTTGTGGGTATTGTACTGACCACCCTCATGCAGTCATCGTCGGCCTCCATCGCCATTGTTATTACTGCTGCTGCCGGCGGATTCATACCGCTTGAGCTGGCGGCTTATATGGTTATTGGTGCCGACATCGGCACTACCTCAACAGCTGTGTTTGCCGTAATTGGTGCCACAGCCAACGCACGCCGATCAGCGGCAGCCCACGTACTGTATAACCTGGTCAGCGGAGTGATGCTCATAGTCCTGCTGCCGTACTATCTGGATCTCATTGAATTTGTTTTTACGGGTGGATTGAATACAGCAACGACCATCGCCGTATTTCATACGATGAAGAAAGTCACCGGGTTGGTAGTTATGCTTCCGTTTGTAGGTCGACTGGAGGCCTGGTTACTCACCAAATTTATTCCTGCTGACAACGCGACAGCTCCCCCCACCCGCTACCTGGATAACACCGTACTACAAACTCCGTCGCTGGCGATCAGCGCCCTTATTTTTGAGCTGAAACGTACCGGACGGAAAACCCGAAGTCTCATTAAAAAAGGACTTACACATGCTATAGGTGTCAAAGAGTCGGAAAGTAAGCAGTATACGCTGCTGCAACTTCACCAGGCCATTGCCGGTTTTATCCGGCAGCTGCAGCGACGAGAGCTTCCTGAAACGGGTGAAAATGCTTTGCCCAACGCACTTCGCGTGTTGAGCTATTTCAGGGAGAGTATGGAAACTGCCGTTGAAATCTCCAGCCTGAAACAGGATATACAGGAGCTGAATCCTGCACTGATCGAACGCATCAATGTGCTAGAAGCCAACGTGGTTCAGTTATGTCACATCGCAGATTCTGAGCATCCGGATTTCAAAATGGATGATGTAGGCGCATTACAGCGTGATTTCGAGGCCAACTATGAACTGGCCAAATCATCCTTACTGTACAGTGGTTCACGCGGCAAACTTCCCATGAACGCCATGCTGCGCTGGCACGACTATATCCGGGGACTGCGACGTATCACCGATCAGCTGTGCAAGGCCTCGCAGTATATGCATAACTTCAATGAACTAATTGAACACACTCCGGGAGCGGGACCTGCACTGCTTGAGGACGTACAAAACTCCTGATAAACATGATCAAACCCACGAATTCATCTGCTTCTGAACAAGTACGCATGGGGCTGGGAGGAGCTGTAGCACTTGGAATCGGCGCTATGGTCGGGGGTGGAATTCTGGCTCTGGCAGGGGTGGCTTTTTCGGTAACCGGCGCCTCGGCGTTGCTGGCTTTTATCCTTAACGGAGTAATTGCCGTAATCATAGCCATGAGTTTCGCCGAAATGGCCTCCAAAACCCCGAAAAACGGTGGCATTTACACCTATGCCAAACGGGCATTAAGCGTACAACTGGCTTTCGGAGTGGGATGGGTTGTTTGGCTGGCTTCCATCATGGCTTCGGTTTTCTACGCACTCGGGTTCGGAGTATTTACGGCCTTTACCCTGCAGCAAATTCCTGTAGACTGGCTGCAACAAGCCGCGGGATCCCGAATCGTTGTGGTTTTGCTGTCCATAATTTCGGTCGGTTTTTATACCCTGAAGCTCTCCAGAGAGGTTCGGGTTGACGCCAGGCGTATCAATCTGATTAAAGTAGCTGTTTTTGCAGTACTGATTGCCGGTGGAATTGCCATCATTCCCGGCACGCCCCTTCAGGACCTTACCCTGCATTTCAGGCCCTTTTTCACCGGGGGTATCGGTGGACTGGCTGCAGCTATGGGGTATACCTTTGTAGCCATGCAGGGATTCGTCCTGGTGGCTTATGCTGCCGGTGACATCCGCAATCCCGAAAAAAACATACCTCGCGCATTGTTTTATACCATTGGAATAGGGATGGCCATTTATATCCCGTTGCTGCTGGTTGTATTAATGGTTGGTATTCCGGAAGGCTCAACCCTTGCCGGGGTGAGTCGCGCCTACCCGGAAACCCTCATTGCCGTTGCGGCAGAGCACTACCTGGGTAAATTCGGTCTGTGGCTGGTGCTGATTGCCGGTACCATCTCCATGCTTACCGCATTGCAGGCCAATCTTTTTGCGGCCTCCCGGGTAGCCAACAGCATGGCTTCAGACCGCACCCTGCTTCCCCAGGTTTCACGACTCCACCGACGCTATGGTACTCCGGTGCGGGCCATACATCTGTCGGCCCTGCTTACCGTAATTTTCATAATGATGCTGCCGGATGTAGCTTCGGCGGCCGCGGCTTCCTCGCTGATTTTCCTTCTGAGTTTTGCCCTGGCTCAGCTGGTCCTTATTCTGATGCGCAAACGATCGCCCGGCAAGAAACCTACCCATTTTCAGGTTCCTTTTTTCCCGGCACTTCCCATTGCCGGTATTACCATAACACTTTCACTGGCCTTGTTTCAATCGGTCGTTGTACCATCTGCCGGGGTCATAACGCTCATCTGGCTGTTCATCGGCTCCCTGCTGTTCATTGCTTTTTTCCTGAAACATGCCCTGGTGGCGGATGTGTCGGAGGAAGCCCGAAACCCTGAAATCATCCGCCTGCGCGGAAATAGTCCCCTGCTGCTGCTGCCCATAACCAATCCGGCCAACGTAGCCTCCAAAGTTTTTCTAGCCCAGGCGCTTTCCCCGCCCGTGGTAGGAAGAACCCTGCTGCTGAACATTGTAAATCGATCGGAAGACGCAGAACGCACCGCCCGTCAGGTAGAGGGATGTCGCGATGTGATCCACCAGGGACTCTCATCAGCGCTCGAGGCGTCCCTGAGGGCCGACACGCTCATTACGATTGCTGCAGACCCGTGGAAAGAAATAGAACGGGTTGCCCGCGCGCACCGATGTCAGACCCTGCTTATAGGTCCCGGTGAATTCACCGATGAAAGAACCACCCGACGTTTGGAACAGCTTATCAGCAGGGTACCGTGCGATGTGGTTGTACTACGGCAGCCCTACACGGGCTGGAATATCAGCCAGGCTCGTAAAATTCTGATTCCGGTGGCTGGTTTCGACAAACATGATCTGCTGCGAGCACGCATTGCTGCAAGTATCTGGCGCAGTTATCAACCTGAAATCACCTTCCAGCAGCTGGTTCCTGCAGGGGTGTCGAAAAAAGAACTACGAACTCAACGGCGACTGCTGCATCGTTTTGCCGAGGAAATCATTCCAACCGGTTTTAAAACCAGCATCAAGCAAAGCACGGATATTCCGGCTACTCTCGTTCACGAAGTCAGCCAGCATGATCTGGTCATCATCGGCCTTGGCAGGCTTTTGCCCGGCGACAAGGCGTTTGGACCCATCCCCATGGATATCATCAAGAAAACCAATACCGCTGCCATTTTCATCAGCCATAACTAGCCCGGCATACCAAAGTTGACACCTTGTGGCCTTAATCAGATACCGGGGCTATTTGCCGCAAAGCAAGTCAGGCAGTAAAACGGCTCGTAATCCGGTCGGCAAGTTTTCGGATGCGCTTTGCCAAACCACTTCGGTCTTCACTCTTGTCGGATTCAACCCTTCCGAGCAGAAACCCATATGGTTTGAGAGACTCCACCTCGTCACTCACTATTTTGAGTATCGCTCCCAGTGGTATGAATAAAATCATGCCGGCCAGTCCCCATATCTGAGAGCCGATAAGCAGCAGCAGCAGGGTCATCAGTGCATTCATACTCACCTTGGAACCCACAATTACCGGGGTAAAAAAGTTACCCTCAAACAACTGAACCACGTAAAAGCCAGCCAGAATAGCCACGGGAAAAAGCAGCGAGTCCATGGTTATGAGACTGTACAAGATTGGTAAAATGGAGCCCATCAGCGGGCCGATAAATGGAATTACGTTCAGCATAGCTGCAAAAACACCGAAAAATATGGCATGATCAACACCAATAATCAACAGCATAGCAGAGTAGATAACAGCCAGAATCCCGATGACCATCAATAGTCCGGTTATGTAGTGCTGGATGAGCGTCTTGATACGGGAAATTATAGCATCTACTTTCTCCTCTGTTGCTTTATCGCCCCGTGCAAAGGCTTTGCGCAGAAAGGTTTTGAGCATATCTCTGAACAGCAAAATCAGAAACATGAAAACCGGCAGGAGCATCATCGTGGTGAGCGTGGAGGCCGCACCTGAAATCCCCCTGGTCAGTGAAGCGGCATTTTCGCTGACATACTCGGTAATACGGCTAACGAGGTAATCAAGATTGAGCTGTACCTCCAGGTTAAAGTACTGTGCTGCAATAGCATCTGCGGATTTCAGGATTTCTTCAAGTCGTTGTGTAAACATTTCAGCATCTTCAGCAAATCCACGAAGCTGCTCTATCAGGAAAAAGCCTACGAATAACAAAACCGCCAGGCTGAAGGTGATAGAAACTATGGCTGATAAGAAGCGTGGAACCCTATAACGCTCCATGAAATTACACATCGGCACGAGCAGAATCGCAAGAAAACCGGCAAACAATAAGGGCATCAACAAAGGTTTTGCTACAATCATAGCGTATACCGTCAATATAACGGCGGCCATGGCATACGTATAGGTTACATACCAGGGTTGTGTGTAGGTACTACCTTCGCTCCCGCTCATATTTCATACTCCTGCTGTAATTGTTGTTCCTGTTTTTCGAGTTCTTCCAGTGTTTCCATCCACTCCATAGTAAACGTTTCAATCTCCTGTTGCAATCTGCCATGGCGTTTTATCACTTCAGCAGCATCCGGACCTGCATAAAATTCGGGATCAGCCAGGCGAACTTCCAGCATGGACTTCTCCTCCTCCCTGCCGGAGACCTCCCGCTCCAGTTTGGCGGCCTTATTCTGCAACGGTTTGAGTACTTTTTGAATTTCCGTACGCTTTTTGGCGTCCAGCTTGCGCTTTTCTTTCAGGTTGGGCGATCCTGCCGACGACGCATCCGTTGCATCGGATTGCGGTTTTTGTTGAGCGGCTACCGGATTGGCACTTCCGGCTATTCCTGACTTCGCCGATGTGGCCTGTACAGTGGCCTGCTCGTGATCCCGGGTCGATTTCCATTCGTAGTAGTCATACCCGCCGTCGTATTCGGTAACCTTCCCGCTGCCTACCCGCCATATTTTCGTGGCAAAGCCCTGCAAAAAATGACGGTCGTGCGATACCACAATCAAGGTCCCCTTGAAATCCCGAAGGGCTTGCACCAGTACGTTTTTGGAGGCCAGATCCAGGTGGTTGGTCGGTTCATCCAGCACCAGTACATTAGCCGGTGTCAGCAGCGTACGGGCCAGGGCTACACGACTCCGCTCTCCGCCGCTGAGCACGCGGATGGGTTTAAAAACATCGTCCCCACGAAACAGGAAGCAACCCAGCAAATTCCGGATACCGGACCGGGCTTCACTGGTCGGAGCAGCTTCCTCCATCACTTCAAGAACAGAGCGGTCGCTGCTGAGAACATCAGCCAGGTGCTGGGCAAAGTAAGACAGGATCACGTTGTGCCCCAGTTTACGAGACCCTTCAAACGGCTCAATACCGTCCATGATTCGTGCGAGGGTCGATTTCCCGGTACCGTTAGCACCGATAAGCGCAATTTTCTCTCCGGCTTCAATGTGCAGGGCCTGACCGGAGGTGAATACCGTTACAGGCGATTCCCCGGGTGCCGGAGCCGGATAGGTTTTTCGAAGGTTTTCCATCGTAAGCACAACGCGGCCACTACGCGGGGGCTCCGGGAAGCGAAAACTGACTTCAGCCGCATCAGCCTCCGGGGCATCAACCAGCTCCATTTTTTCCAGGCTCTTGACCCGACTCTGCACCTGACGGGCTTTAGTAGCTTTCGCCCGGAATCGTTCAATAAATCGCTCTGTATCGGCAATCTGCTTCTGCTGCGAATCGTATGCACGCGCCTGCAGGTCCATTTGCTCGGCACGAAGCTCTACATAGCGCTCATAGTTGCCGGGATACATGTAGACCCTGCGCGAACGCAGATCCGCTATCTGATTGATCATCCGGTCCATAAAATACCGGTCGTGACTCACCAGTATGACGGCCCCGTCGTAATTCTGCAGATACTGTTCCAGCCATGCGATGGAGTCAATATCCAGGTGGTTGGTAGGTTCATCCAGCAGCAGTACATCCGGGTGTTCCAGCAGGAGTTTACCGAGCAGTACACGCATCCTCCATCCACCGCTGAAACGGGACAGCGGCTGATGCAATTGCTCCGTAGTAAAACCAAGTCCTTCCAGCACGGCACCAGCGCGGGCCTCCTTGCTGTCTCCCTCCAGCACCGCGTATCGGTCTTGCAGACGCTGCATGTCTTCGAGGAGTTTCATGTAGGCATCCGACTCATAATCGGTGGTCTGCTCCAGCGCCGCATATATGGCCTCGAGTTTCCTTTCGATGTCGGATGCCTCCTGAAATGCCGTGAGTGCCACCTCCAGTACCGTCCGGTCCAGACTTATTTCGAGTACTTCCTGCTCCAGATAGCCTACTGATGCGTTGCTTTCAAAGGTTACAGAGCCCTCCTCAGGCTGAATTTTGCCGGATATGAGGCGGAGAAGTGTGGTTTTTCCCGCTCCGTTGGGACCAATAAGCCCGATACGATCGCCTTTGTTGGCCTGCAGATTGAGTCCGGAAAACAGGCATCGGTCGCCGATGAAGTAGGTAATTCCTGCCAGATGTAGCATGTGTGATGTTTGAGCCGTGTTAAAAATACGTGGCAAAATACGCAGAATAGCTGTCTTCTTCGCCTGTATTCAACGAGTGGGATGCGGTCTTCTGCGGGGAAGTCCCGCTCGGGATTGGCGTTCCTTATTCTGCTGCCAGACCGGCGGGGAGGTCAATCCAGAACGTAGCCCCCTGTCCGGGTTCACTCTCACAACGCACCGCAGCGCCCAGGGCATCAGCGAGGCGCTTGACAATAGACAATCCCAGCCCGGTAGTCTGCTCTCCGGCCGTGGGTTTTGCACTGAGCCGCTGAAACTTTCCAAACAGCTTGGTTTTGTCTGATTCCGTGAGGCCCGGACCCCGATCACGCACCCCAATGTGAACATGGTAGTCAGAGGAGTTGAGAATAAGGTGCACACGTTGGTCTGCCGGTGAAAATTTAACGGCGTTACTCAGCAGATTATCCAATATTTGCTCCAGCAATGCTTCATCTGTATCGATTTCGGGGTGGAGCCCCTCTGTGACAAACTCAACAACTATGCCCTTGACCGCGGCCTTTTCACGATACGATTCAGCCATGGAACGGCAAAACTTAACCAGGTCGACCCGCTGTTTTTTCACCTCAATGATACCGCTTTCCAAGCTCTGATGATCCAGAATACGGTTTACCATGGCCAGTTGCTTTCTGAGGATGTCTTCCATAGTCGTATACAACTCCTCCTGTTCTTCCCGATTGAGTTCAGGCTGAAGCTGCAATAACTGCAGGGCACTCAGAACACTGGTAGCAGGACTCCGAAGATCATGGGCCACAATCCCGATCAGACTGTTCTTTTCGTGATTGAGTGAAACGAGTTGTTTATTGATATGTTCAAGCTGCTTGCTTTTAGCCAGGATGATGGCATTCTGCTCAGCTACTTTCGCATTTTTGGCCTGTAGTTTGACGGTCTGCCCACGCAGTTCGGCGTAGCTTTTCAGAAGTTCCTCGCTTTTTTCCGCAAGATCACGGGTGCGCCGGGCTACCAGCCTTTCCAGCTCTGCCTGTCGCTGACGTGATACCCGGCTCCAGTTAACAAAAAGCAGGGCAACCGTGGATAGCCCCAGAATTGCAGTCAGTATCCAAAACCAGTTGGTCTGGTAGAAAAAAGGCTCCATAACAAGGGTAATAGACGCCTGATTCGGGCTCCAGACTCCGGCACTGTTGGTTGCCTTAACTTCGAAATAATGCGTCCCCGGTGGCAGGCTCGCATAGCTGACCGAGCTGCGATTCCCGATGTAGGTCCAGTCTGTGCTGAGACCGGCAATACGATAAGCGTACTGATTTTTGTCCGGATCAGAGAAATCCAGGGATGCGAACTCAATAGTAATAAATCCCCGGCCGGCACTGATCTGCACAGGCTGGTCCGCATCCGCAACCGGAAAGGTCTCGTTTTCAACAGACAGACCGGAAATCACCACACGCGGTTCATAATCATTGCGCGTAATATTTCGGGGGTTGAATGACGTAAGACCGTTGGTACCGCCGAAATACAGCACACCCTGTGCATCGCGAAATGCCGAGCCCCACCAGAAATCATTGCCCTGCAATCCATCTGACTCGGTATAATTCACGAGGGACTCATCCTCGGGATTGAACCGGAACAACCCGCTGCTGCTGCTCAGCCACAAATTTCCGTCCTGATCAGGTAAAATTGCAAAGATGACGTTATTCGGCAGCCCCGTCTGCTCAGTGTAGTATTTAATCCGCCCTGATGCCGGATCAAGACGATTTAATCCGCCACCGAAGGTTCCTATCCAGAGATAGTTTCCATCGTCGTACAAGGAAATTACGTGGTTACTGCTGAGCGTATTGAGGTCCACAGGATCAGACAGATACCGCGTTGCCCGATTTGAATCAGCATCGTACAGACTGAGGCCCTGCCAGCTGGCTACCCAGAATATCCCGGGAGATTTTTCCAGAAACCCAAGGGTCTGCAGACTGTTTCCGGCAAGTGTGCCTGGATTATCAGGTTCCGATTTGATTCGCTGAAAAACACCGGTATCCCGGTCAAACCGATTCAGTCCATTTTCGGTACCTACCCAGTATTGACCCCGGGAGTCTATATGCACAAACTGGATACGATCGTCAGACAGGCTTTGTGAATTGGCAGCCTCGTAACGATAAACCATCAAATCAGGAGAATCCGGGTGATAGTAGTGCAGACCACCTCCCCAGGTACCAATCCACAGCCCTCCGTCCGGATCCGGTGTAAAGGATGTGATCTCGTTACTTTGCAACCCCGACGGGTACCTGCTTTGGGTGTCAATAGATCGGATCAGGGCGTAGTTATCCGAATCAAGGATATGTATTCCTCCTCCTTCAGTGCCAATCCAAAGTTCATCGTCGCTCAGGTGTATAGCCCTTACAAAACCCCGGCTCAGCTCCCCGTCCCTGTCAAATTCGGCGGTCAGAATATTTTCGAAGGCTCCCCGGATTTTCAGCTTGTTCAGGCCTGCGTTCCGGGTACCAACCCACACAATTCCGTTACTGTCTGTGAAGATACTGCGTACTTCATTGGAGGAAAGACTACGTATGGTGCTGGGATTAAACTGAAAATGAAGAACAAGCTCTCCGCCTGAAGGGTCATAGATAACTATGCCGAGGTTCGAACCAATCCAGATATTACCGCGTTCATCCTGTTGAATGGCATAAATGGTGGACCGCGAGAATCCATTAAGGCGGTCAAGAGCGCGAATACGTCGGGGACCGGGTTCACCGGGTGCCATGCGGAGCAGTCCGGCCTGCACCGTTCCAATCCAGATTGTGCCATCAGAGGATTCCATCAGTGCACTGACCCGATCGGTATTCAGGTTGTTTTGATCCGGTGAAAAACGCCGGTAGGAACCATCGGTTCGGATGTGAATCAGTCCGGACTGGTCTGTACCCACCCAGTCAGAGCCATCGCGCGCGCGCAGCACCACCGAAGACTGAATGAAATGCCGCTCACGTGTTGCAGGAAGGGATTTCCGTGTGAAATCCAGGGTGTTCAGATTGAACTCAAAATAGGCATCCCCACCGTGTGAGCTGATAACGAGGTGCTCTCCGGACTGCTGTATGCTTCGAAAATCGTAGGTTCCCGTGACGCTTTCAGGATGGTCGCCATCGGGTACAAAATTGGTAAAATCCCCCCTGGTGGGATTGAACAAAGACAACCCCCCGCCCTGAGGCAGAACCCATAACCTTCCGCGGTCATCTGTAAAAACAGCACGGATGTTGTTATTGGGCAATGATGCAGGATTTCTGACCTCGGATTTATACACTTCAAAGCGGATACCATCGTAACGATACAACCCATCACTGGTGGCAAACCATAAAAATCCGGTAGAATCTTGTGTGACAGAGGCGATGTGGGCGGGTATAAGATCCGGGTGTGTAAACCGTTCAACCACAAAATCATGATTGCTGCTGAGCAATACAGCAGGAATCATCAGCACAAATACAGTGGCAAGGCGAATGGTATTCATCACACTCTAAAGCAAAGCAAACAAGTTTAGCCTAAGTTACTACTATCCGGGGTATTTTACGATGCCGCAGATTCCCCCCCGTTGAATTCAAACTATATATAAAAGCGGTGTTTTTTAATTGAAATAATACTCTGGAGGTCGTATATTTGACTTCTGTATTTATTTCATATAACAGTATAACCCATACACACGCTCTTTATGATCGGTATTAAAATCAAAGATAACGAAAGCATTGACCGCGCTATTAACCGCTTCAAAAAAATGGTTACCCGTTCACGTCTTATGGTTGAGTTCAAAGAACGGCAGCAATACCGCAAGCCCTCAGAAGTCAAGCGCGAAGATATGAAAAAGAGCGTTCGTGACGAGCGTCGACGTCAGCGCGACAATTACTAAAGCTCAGGGTTCCGGCTAAAGCCGGTTCTATACTGTTTTTCGAATTACGGCTGCGTACCTCAGGTATGGCAGCCTTTTTTATGTTCTTTACCAGGTAATACCATCATGCCCCTACCTTGCGTACCCTCAGGTATGGCAGCCTTTTTTTGTTCTCTACCAGGGATATGAGGTTCTTCCCACCCTGATTCACCATCATCCGCGGGTTTATTCACTCGCGCCTTGCCGGGCCGGATTCATATACCAGGTCATCACGAAAACGCCCAGACCGATACTCAGGTAGTAGGTATACAGCCTCCACATAAAGATGGATATACCAATAAAGATTACCCGTTCAAACAAGGGGCCCTGAAACAACAGAAACAGCGCTTCTGCACCCCCGCTTCCCCCCGGCGTTGGCACAAATAACCCGGCAAAGGTCATCGAAAACGACCGCAGAAATGTGAGCAGTACATCAGCGGGCAAAAAGCTGAGTACCACAATACTCGGCAGGGAAATCTTGGCCAGCCAATTCAGTGTTGATACGATGAACGCTTTAACCAGAAATCCCTGTGGTTTCTTGCGCAGACGGTCTGAAAAGTCGATCAGGTTATCACTTTCACGTACAATCTTGCGCCGGATACCACGCAAAAAAGGTATACCAAACAATACACGGACCATTCTTTTCAATGACATTGGATTTACCAGCAGTCCGTAGGCCAGTATCACCGAATAGCCAAGCAATACGGTGTAAATCAGGAACATCGCACCCGTTCCCACCCATCCGGCATTGGGAGGAATCACATCGTAATAAAATCCCATCGTTATTAATATCGGGATGACCATCACATAGAAAAGCTGGTCCAGAAGCACGCCATAAAGCATAATACCACCCGATTTTCCCAAGGGAATCTGCTCACGTGTCATGGCATAGGCAGCAACCGGACCGCCACCTATTGTAGACGGCGTGATGGCAGACGCAAAGTCCCAGGTGAGCACCACCCGGAACGCCCCCATCCATGACAGGGTGTAATCACTGAGAATGCGGTACTTCCAGGCCTGGAAGTATATCTTCAGCAGGGTTACTACGAAGGCTATGATCAAACCGGGCAACCGTTTGAGCTGGATGTACTCAAACCCTTCCGGACTCCACGTGAAGTACATTACCAAACCCATGGTTATAAGGCTTAGTCCTATGGAAAAAGCCATATATCTGACTGACAGAAAACTACTGGCAGCAGGTTGTATATGCGGGTTTTCGGTGGTCAACGGTATGGGTTATTAAAAAGTGCGCTCTGATAATGCTAACTCAATTGCTGAAAACAACGGCAAACAAAGCCAGTGGCCCTGCCTGTTGGCTGAGTTTGTTCAGCCGGACAATCCTGCCACCCGACGGGTAGTGCTTTGAAACTGTTCAATCATATCCTGCAAAACGCTTGCAGCATCCGGAATAGTGCGAATCAAACCGGAAACTTGTCCGATTTCGAGTTCGCCCTGATCAAGATCGCCCTCGAATATGCCTTTTTTGGAACGTCCCCGGCCCAGTACGTTACGCAATGCTTCCACACCGGCTCCCTGCTGCTCCGCTCGCTGGATTTCTTCATAGAACGGGTTCTTCAGCATTCGGACCGGCGTAAGTTGCTTGAGCGTGAGAATGGTTTCGGTATCGTCCGCCTGCACAACCCGTTGTTTGAATGCTTCATGGGCCGAACTCTCCAGCGTTACAGCAAAGCGGGATCCAACCTGAACCCCGTCTGCACCAAGAGCCAGAGCTGCGGCCATTCCTCTTCCGTCGCCTATTCCGCCTGCTGCAATAACCGGAATACGATGTCCTACAGCGTCGGCTACCTGAGGTACAAGAACCATGGTTGTGATTTCATCTTTACCGTTATGTCCTCCGGCCTCAAAACCCTCACAGACAACCGCATCCACACCACGGTCTGCACATTTAACAGCCAGTTTCACGTTGGGAACCACATGCACCACCGTAACCCCGCGCTCCTTGAGCCACCCGGTCCAGGTTGCAGGATTACCGGCAGACGTAAATACTATCTTCACCCCTTCGTCTGCAATAATGTTCATGATTTTGTCGATGTCGGGGTACAGCAGGGGAACGTTCACCCCAAACGGCGACTTTGTAGCCTGCCGGCATTTCCGAATGTGCGACTGAAGTACATCCGGATACATCGATCCGGCACCTATCAGCCCCAGGCCTCCGGCATTGCTGACCGCTGAAGCCAGCTTCCAGCCCGAGCACCAGACCATACCGGCCTGAATTACGGGATAGGAAATATCGAAAAGATGGCAAACACGGTTATGGGTAAACATCGGATATTGGGTTTTTCACTTCGTTGCATTCGATGCTGAAAAATACAACATTACCGGTTCCGGTTCAGATACGTAACGATACATTAACACAAAGCTGATTAACTTGCCCTGAAATCCAACCCGAATACCATGAAAATCTGTCTGTTATTCACTTTAGCGCTGCTGCTCAGTAGTTGTCAGCCCACAATCCGGGAATTACCCATGGATACACACCCTGCTTTCGACCTTCAGGGGCACCGCGGCGTACGCGGTCTGCTGCCCGAAAACACCATCCCATCGCTGAAGGAGGCCTTGCGGTACAGCGTAACTACCCTGGAATTTGATGTGGTCGTTTCTGCAGACTCCCAGCTCGTCCTCTCGCATGAACCCTGGTTTCATCACCATATCAGTTCCCACCCTGACGGAAGGGCGGTGACGGAGGCCGAAGCTGCAGACATAAACATGTACCGGATGCGCTATGACGAAATAGCCCGGTTCGATGTAGGTCAGCGTATCCATCCTGACTTCCCGGAACAAACGCCGCAACCCAGCCCGAAACCTCGTCTTTCAGATGCCCTGACTCACGTTCTGGCCCATATTCAAGCGGAGGAACTCCCGGATGTTTGGTTCAATATTGAGACCAAAACCCGGCCCGAATATTACGATGTGTACACTCCGCAGCCGGATGTTTTCGCTTCACTACTGTACAATACCTTGCGGGATCTGGACGTACTTGACCGCACAACTGTTCAAAGTTTCGATGTGAACACGCTGAAGGCCATGCGCCGGCTGGATCCCGCCGTGCCGTTGGTACTGCTGGTTTACAATGAAAACGGACTGGACTGGAACCTGGAACAGCTGGGTTTCACACCTGCCATCTATTCACCCTATTTCAGGCTGGTAGACCGTGAACTGGTTCAATCGGTTCAGCATCAGGGCATGAAAATCATACCCTGGACGGTGAATGAACCCGGGAATATGGTGAACCTTATCCGAATGGGTGTTGACGGGCTGATAACGGATTATCCGAACAGAGCTATCGGCCTGCCTGAAGTCTGTGAAAAACTGGGAATTGAAGTACCCGGATAACGCCTGCAATTCAGGAATCCGGGGGGCTGCTGACAGCATAAAAAAAGCCATCCGGAAACAGCTCCGGATGGCTTGAGATTTTACAGTACGTGATTTCAGAGCCGTTGCTTGCCTGGGGCGCAACGGGTATCTGCATGGAAATCAGGCAATGGTAACTTTTTCATCAAGGTAAACATCCTGAATGGTCTGAAGCAGCTTGGCTCCTTCTTCCATCGGACGCTGGAACGCTTTACGACCTGAAATCAGGCCCATTCCGCCGGCACGCTTGTTAATGACAGCTGTTTTCACAGCATCAGCAAAGTCGTTGTCGCCGGAAGCTCCGCCTGAGTTGATCAGACCGGCCCGACCCATGTAGCAGTTGGCAACCTGGTAGCGGGTAAGATCAATCGGGTGATCACTGGTGAGTTCCGTGTAGATACGCTCGTCCAGTTTACCGTAGGATGACCCGCCGGTGTTCAATGCCTTGAATCCACCGTTTACTTCGGGAAGTTTCTGTTTGATGATATCAGCCTGGATGGTTACCCCGAGGTGATTGGCCTGACCGGTAAGGTCGGCAGCTACGTGGTAATCAACGCCATCTTTTTTGAACGCGTTGTTACGTGTGTAGCACCACAGGATGGTAGCCATGCCCAGCTCGTGTGCGTATGCAAAGGCCTCAGCAACTTCTACAATCTGTCGGTTCGACTCTTCCGAGCCAAAATAGATGGTTGCACCAATTGCAGCGGCACCCATGTTGTAGGCATCATCGATGTTACCGAACATGATCTGGTCGAATTGGTTCGGGTAGGTCATCAGCTGATTGTGGTTGATTTTAACGATAAAGGGAATTTTGTGCGCATAAGTACGGGAAACCGAGGCCAGAACACCGTAGGTTGAAGCAACACCGTTACAACCACCCTCGATAGCCAGCTTAACAATGTTTTCGGGGTCAAAGTAAATAGGATTCTTGGCGAAGGATGCTCCACCGCTATGCTCAATACCCTGGTCTACAGGGAGGATAGACAGGTAACCGGTTCCGCCCAGCCGACCGTGGTTGGTGAGCCACTGCAGATTACCCAGCACGCGGTTGTTACGGTTTGACTTGGCCCATACGTCGTCCACATGCGTTGAGGAAGGCAGGTGAAGCTGGTCTTTGGATATGGTCTTCGATGTGTGATTTAATAGGTACTCGGCTTCGTTGCCCAGTAGTTCTTCAATATTAGTTACGGCTGATGCCATATAAACCTCCTTAAAAGTTTTCAACAAGAAAAGTGTGTTCAGGCAATATAGGGTTTATCTGATTAAAGGTCATGCTAATTCAGGACAACTACATCGTAAATTCATGCCCTTACGCCCAGGTTCAACAGAAAAGCGCTTCGCTAAATCAATAATTTTCGCCACAATTTCCGTATTTTTTGACTATGCAAAATCCAAAGCTGCCCATACCCCATCAGGCCGTTGTACTGGCTCCCATGGAAGACGTCACCGACTCCCCTTTCCGGCAGATGTGCCGCCGTGAGGGGGCTGATGTGGTCTACACCGAATTCATAAGCTCCGAAGGACTCATCCGGGAAGTTGACAAATCCATGCATAAAATGAGTTTTGAGCAGGTGGAACGTCCCTTTGGCATCCAGATTTTCGGAGGTCGTGAAGAAGCCATGCACGGGGCGGCAAAAGTAGCCGAGGCTGCCAATCCCGACCTGGTAGATATCAACTTCGGATGCCCCGTTTATAAGGTGGTCAGTAAAAACGCCGGTTCTGCCTGTCTGCGCGATCTGGGCATGATGGAACGTATGGCCGGAACCGTTGTCGATGCCGTTGAAAACAAACCCGTTACCGTAAAAACGCGACTGGGCTGGGATGAGAACACCATCCGGATTCAGGAGGTAGCACTCATGCTGCAGTCCGTTGGGGTCAGGGCCCTCACCGTTCACGCCCGTACCCGCCAGCAAGGCTACAAGGGCCAGGCCCGCTGGGAGTATTTCAAACTGCTGAAGAATACCCCGGGACTGCACATTCCCATTATCGCCAACGGAGATATTACTACTGCTGAACACGTAAAGTATCTCTTTGATGAAACCGGTGTTGACGGCGTGATGATTGGTCGCGCCGCCATCGGCAATCCGTGGATTTTCCGCGATGTAAAACATTTTTTAGCACACGGGGAGCACCTGCCCGGGCCATCACTGCAGGATCGGCTGAATATGTGCGCTGATCAGCTTCGTGCTTCGGTAGCTCATCACGATGAACGCTACGGCGTAATCATGATGAAAAAACACTACGGGAACTACCTCAAAGGTATCCGCAACGGTAAACAGCTGCGCGTTGCCCTTATGGAGGAAAGTGAAATGCAACCGATTCTGGAAATACTGGGCAACTTCGAGGAAGAAAAAATTGCTGTTCCCGTAGCAGGCTAAGCCCTACTCAACCCGCGTAAGTCCACCGCGCCTGCCCCGGGAGGTAAACGCAGCCAGGGTGACCGTTCCTTCTGCCCGAACCGGCCCGGTATATTCCGGCGAATCCACGGTCGGCGGTGTTCCGTCGGTAGTGTAGCGTATGATTAAGCCCGGCGTTTCAACGTTGGCGTGGAGAACGCCCCCGCGAAGCACCGCACCGGGTCTGGGAATACGGGTTTCGTATCCACCGAAGAGATGATCCAGCCGGTCAAACTCAATCTGTCCTACCGTATTGGCAAAACGGTTCCATTGCTGATCCCGCATGGCGTTTCGCCGGTCACGCTCCTGAATGCCAGCCCAGGCCGGGTCGGGCGACCACGCCCGCTCAGACAACCCCAGCATTTTGGGCAGCAGGTAGTAAAACATCATATCAGGTCCCTTAACGGTTTCCGTCCACAACTGACCCTGCAGACCGATAATCCGGTCCCGACCGGCATCGGTGAGTGCCTCGTGCTGTGCAGCCATGGCACGGGCATCTACCGGATTGCCCTGTATGTCAAAATCATTGGATATGAAATGATTGAATGGTGTAAGCTGCCAGGCTGAGCGCAGATTCACATAACCCGACCAGTGCAAGCCCGGCTCATCCGGATGCATGTCGTATGCCAGGTCAAAGTAGACGTTGGATGAATTGCTCATGATGACCTCATAACCGGCATTGGCCAGCTGGTAGGCCATATCCGTTCCGGTCCAGCCCACAACGGCATTCCAGGCATGTAAACGGATGTTCTTTTCCAGCAGCGCAGTGTTGGGTCTGCTGACGGTCCGGTTACCCTCGCGCACACGTTGCTGCCCAACTTCCTCCCATCCCGCCAGTTGCAGTCCGCGTTCAGCCAGAATCTGGTTCAACCGGGTGTAGTAATGATTGTGCAGATCCTGCCTTCCGTTGATATCCGGATTTTGGTCCATCAACAACTGACATGCCGGGGAACCCATCCATACGCCGTAGGGAACCTCATCGCCGCCCACATGGAATGTCTGCAGCGGAGCGCCGGCCTCCTGGTACATACGGATGATTTCATCGAGTACGTGTGTATAAAACCGATACGAAGATTCCATACACACATCCATGGTATTATTTCGGTAACGCTGAACGGATATATATTCTGAGGCATCGTCCGGATGCTCCAGCAGGAATTCAAGGGCTTTTTCCGAATTTCCCTCCCCCATATATCTGTCGTAGCGGGCATGCATGGCCATAATAGCGGCACGCATGTGGCCGGGTGCTACAATTTCGGGAATTACGGTAATATGGCGGGCACGGGCGTAGCGCAGAATTTCAATCAGATCGGTACGGGAAAGATGTCCGCTTCCATAGGGTGAATGCTCCGGATCCGGACCCGATCCATACACAGGGTGCAGGTGATCACGATGGGTTTGCGTATGGCCCCGCCTGGAGGCAACTTCGGTGAGTTCAGGCAGACCGGGGATTTCAATGCGCCAGGCTTCGTCGTTGGCCAGATGCAGCTGCAAAACGTTGAATTTGTAGAAAGACATCACATCCAACAGCCGTTTGATATCCTGTTTCTGCTGAAAATTACGGGCAATATCCAGAAAGAGTCCCCGATAGGCGAACCGGGGATAATCATAAATCTGTACCTCAGGAAAACGGATTTCTTCCGTGGGCGAGGCGAGCTGATCCGGGGTAATGAGAGCAAGCAGTGTCTGCATCCCGTAATGCGCACCCGCCGGTGCTCCGGCTTCCAGCAGTATGCCCTTGCCGTCAATGGTCAGCCGATACCCCTCCGGGCGGGTTATATCATCGGTATGCCGAATCTGTACCGGCGCGTTTTCCCCGTGGCTGATTAGCACCTCAGCGCGGGTGACTTCACGGAGCTGATCGGCAAAAAGTGCGGTCTCTACAGCAAAACGAGGATCGTGAAGGAGTTCAATGGGGCTTTCAAGCACCAATACTCCTCCGGTTTGCCTGAACGTGACCGGCGAAGGGACCACGGGCATAACCGATGCTGCCGGAAGTACGTCCACCGATTCATTCTGGTCAAAAAGCAACGTGGCTCCCGGAACCCTTCTGTTGGTGTGGGCATACTGTTCAACCAGCCATTCAACGTCTATTTCAGACGCAATGTGATAAGGCAGTGCATACCCTTTGGATTCGCCTGCCGGAACGATGTAGGGCGACTCCGGGAACTGGGTGTTGGCGTTCAGGAAGCGGGGCGAAGTATACCGGAACGTTACGGAATCACCGGGAACCAGCGGCCGGGTAGTATCGGCGGGCTCAAGCCGGAACCAGTCGCCGCTCAGGTGTTCAATTCGTACCGCAGCAGAATCAAAGGCCGGTCGCTGCGCAATATAAATCGCGTTAAAATACAAAGCCCAGCCCGGCTCCAGTACATCGGAACCTGTGTTGATCAGGGTAAAAGCGGCCTGGTGCTGTGCCGTTGGTTTAAGGGTGTTTTCAAGGATCTGCCAGCGCAGTTCAAGGCCTTGGGTATCTGCTTGCCGGGAACAGGCCACAGCCAGGAGCATGGTGGCAAATAAAGCCAAAAAAGGAGGATTCATAACAGGTGCATTGGAATGGGGATGATCTGTACGGGAATATACATATTGAGCCGGTCATCTGCCGGACGGATCGGTCACAGGTAACTGCAAACCAATCGCGCCGACAACCATTTAAAGACAAATAAGTCTTTTTTTAGTAACATCGATACAGATTTTCTTACAATTTTAGCGGTGTACCTTATCCCAATATTGCGATACAACTTTTAATTGAACAATAAACGTAAATGTTTGGTCAAAAAAAGGCAGATAATCTATAGATGTGACTGTTATTTTCCCGCATAAGCCGGACTATATGCCCATCCGGAAGCACAACACCTATGTTAACGAACGGAATTTGCCATGGACGTTCAATCGCACAAAAGCACCCTTGCCATCATACTGATACTCTCGGTCGGCATCGCGGGGATTGCCCTGTATCAGATGAGTTACCCACCTGATGAACCCAATCTTGCCCTGGAAGAGCTCCGGCTGGAGTATGCCACCACAGACGAGCCGGTGGTAGATCACTCCCAGTTTGAAATCCTGAACCGCGACTTCACCACTCCTGTTGAGGTAACCCTCGCGTGTATCTCCTGCCACAATACGCGTCACCTGGAGGTCATGGAGTCGGCACACTGGAACTGGGACCGCATCGGCTTTACCGAAGACCGTGGAATTACGGCCATTGGTAAAAAAAATGTAATGAACAACTACTGTATAGGAGTGGCAACCAATGAGCTTACGTGTGCAGGATGTCATGTGGGTTTCGGCATGCCGGATTTTCAGGACTTCGATTTCAGCAATCCTGAGAATGTAGACTGCCTGTCTTGTCACGCGAGCAGTGAATTCTATGAGAAAGGCAAAGGACTTGGAGGGGCTCCGGCAACTACCGTTGACTTGCGCGAAGCAGCCATTACTGTGGGCCGTCCGTCCATCAACAACTGCGGAACGTGCCACTTCCTGGGGGGCGGTGGAAACAACGTGAAACACGGTGACCTCGAGGTTGCCCTCTACCACGCCGACCGCCAGATGGATGTACACATGGCACAGGATGGTATTCAGATGACCTGCGTGGACTGTCATACGGCCGAGAACCATGAAATTGCAGGCAAACTCTACTCGGTATCAGCCAACAACGTCAACCGGCTGCATTGCGAAGACTGTCATACTTCTACCCCGCACATGAGCGAAATGCTCAATACGCACACAGCACGGGTCGCCTGCCAGACCTGCCATATTCCTACCTACGCCAAGGAGAACCCCACCAAACTGAGCTGGCGCTGGTCTGATGCCGGTATGCTGGACGAGGAAGGTCGGCCCATGACCGTTAACGACAGCCTTGGAATGCAGCGGTATATGTCAACGAAGGGCTCGTTTACCTGGGGAAGTAACCTGGAGCCTGAATACGTGTGGTTTAACGGCACGGCCGACCACTACTACCTGGGCGATCAGATTGATACCCTGGCCGGACCTATCAAAATTAACACCCTGCATGGCTCCTACCATGATCCAAGTTCTAAAATCATCCCGGTAAAAATACACCGGGGCGACCAGATTTTCGACTCGGAATACCTGACCATTATTCAGCCGCGACTGTCAGCTGCCGGTGGTGCAGACAGTGCTTTCTGGAAGGAGTTTGATTGGGGCAGAGCGGCTGAAAGCGGTATGAGACGGATAGGCCTGCCTTACAGCGGTCGCTACGGATTTATCGAAACCGAGATGTACTGGCCCATCAACCATATGGTTTCCCCTGCCGATCAGGCCCTGCAGTGTGTAGACTGCCACACACCGAACGAGAGCAGGCTTGCCGGGCTGGACGATTTCTACCTGCCGGGTCGCGACCGTAATGACACGCTTGACACTATGGGCTGGTCATTGATTCTGATTTCCCTGTTCGGTGTCATACTGCACGCCAGTATCCGGACATTTACCTACATGCGCCGGTCTTCCAGCCTGGATATGACCCCCTACGAAGAATTTGACCACGACAAAGGAGAATCATTATGAAGCAGGTGAAAATTTACATGCTGTTTGAACGAATCTGGCACTGGTGGCAGGCAGCATTAATCATTTTCCTGATGATAACAGGCTTTGAAGTTCACGGTTCCATAACCGTTTTCGGATACGAACAATCCGTATTGTTTCATCGCGTGGCGGGTCTGCTGCTGGTCGGGCTCACGGTGTTCGCCATATTCTGGCACCTGACCACCGATGAGTGGAGGCAATACATCCCTACCTTCAAAAACCTGAAAGCCCAGATCATGTACTATGGCGTCGGCATGTTTCGCGGCGATCCGCACCCCGTGCATAAATCACGCTGGCAGAAGCTGAACCCCCTTCAGATTCTCACCTACCTGGGTTTCAAAATCCTGATTGTACCCGTTGTGATTGTCTCCGGTTTGCTATACATGTACCACAAGACCATCAATATCAACAATGTGGTGGTTATCAGCGATTTTTCCCTGGAATCGGTGGCACTCTGGCACACGGCCGGCGGATTCCTGCTGGTTGCCTTTCTGATTGTGCATGTATACATGACCACCACCGGTGAAACGGCTACCTCCAACATCCGGGCTATGATTACCGGTTACGAAGAACTGCCGGATGAGGACGACCACAAAGAACCAGGGCCAGCCGATGCATCATCTGAACTGTCAAACGATCAACAAACTACGAAGGGAGGAAGCCAATGAGCACGCCGAAACCCTATATGAATCCATATTTTGCCGGTTTTTTACTGGGGTGTGTACTGCTGGGAGCCTTTTATATTTCAGGGCGTGGACTCGGTGCCAGTGGAGGAATGCGGGCCCTGGTTGTGGCCGGCGTTGAGACCGTAGCTCCTGCGCACGCTGAAAGCGCACCCTTTTATGTTGAGCAGCGTGCTGCAAATCCTGAAAGTCCGCTGCGGGGCTGGCTATTTTTCCACATGCTGGGTCTTCTGGCCGGCGCTTTTCTGTCGGGGGTTGTGGGTAACCGGGTCGATTTCAAACTGGAACGTGGTCCGAACATTACCGTGCGAAGTCGCATGATTTTTGTCGTGCTGGGCGGACTCCTGTTCGGGTTCGGTTCGCAGCTGGGAAGAGGATGTACCAGCGGATCAGCCCTCAGTGGCATGGCATCCCTGTCGTTCGGCGGTATCATTACCATGCTGGCAATATTCGGCGGGGCCTACATCATGGCGTACTTTTTCAGAAAACTTTGGCTGTAAAGGAGACTAAGCATGGCACCACTCGTACCATTTATGATAAGTCCTGAATTTGATCTGGTAATAGCCGTTTTACTGGGCGCCGGATTTGGATTCGTTCTGGAACAGGCCGGTTTTTCATCCACGCGAAAACTTGTAGGCTTGTTTTATGGCTATGACTTTACTGTTCTGAAAGTCTTTTTTACCGCCGGAGTTACGGCTATGACGGGGATTCTGGTACTCGGACATCTGGGTGCTTTGGACACGTCTGCTATCTATGTGAACCCCACCTTTTTATGGTCCGCCTTAATAGGCGGGCTGATTATGGGGGTCGGTTTTATCCTTGGCGGGTTCTGCCCGGGTACCAGCCTGTGCGCTGCGGCGGTCGGCCGCATTGATGCCATGCTGTTCATCGGCGGAGCGCTGGTTGGGATTCTGGGATTTACTGAGTTTTATGAGCAGCTTCGACCGCTTTACATGGCCGAAGCCATGGGAAATATTACCATGGCTTCAGTGCTCGGCATTCCTGCTCCGGTTTTCGGACTTTTACTTGCCATTGTAGCCATCGCAGCGTTCATCGGAACATCCTGGATTCAGAGCAACGTGCGCAGTGAGCCGTTCACACTGAAACCGGTCCATAGGAAATATTACGTTCTGGCAGGTTTGACGCCCATACTATTATTATTGCTGGTGTGGATAACTCCCTCGCACCAACAGCAGATACTTAATCATGTAGAAGCAAATTATACCGCTGAAAATCCGGGCAAACACCGCATGGTTACAGACCATCTGGCTTATGAACTCATGAACCACGCACATGATTACAATATCATCCACGTCCATGAGTCAGACGCTTTGCCAGACACTCTGCGAAGCGGCGTTCCGGGAGCTACCTACGTTCACTACAGGGAGCTGCTGCAACCGCACTATATTCCCCTGTTGCGATCCAGGTATAAAAATCTCATATTCGTAGCAGACGACCCTGAGCTGGCCCGAAAAGGTGCAACAATGGCATTGCGTATCGGAGCCGAACACGCTTCCTGGCTGAATGTGGGTGTCAGCGAGTTCCGGCAATCCATCTTTGAAGTACCGGATCCCCGGCAGCTGACATCCAAGGCTGAGCGTGATCGTGAACGGTTCCGTGTAATGGCAGCACGTACCCTGCTGGAAATCGAAGACCGTCTTAAACATATGGCTCAACCTATCAAACGCGAACCTGTTGAACCAAGCGGTGGTTGTTGACGCTGCCACTCGTAAAACCATGTAAGAGCATGGATTTCGGGCAATTCTTTTACCCGACTGTACGTTATACCATCATTAACAAATACCAACAGAAAATCAGATTATAATGAACAAACAACTTAGCGCTATAGCCCTTGACGTAGACGACTCCAGGAAACTGGCAGAGAAATTAAACCTGCTGCTTGCTGACTACCATGTATTCTACATGAATGTCCGCGGCTTCCACTGGAATGTAAAGGGACACAAATTTTTTGAACTGCACGTGAAGTTCGAGGAGCTTTACACCGACATGGCCACCAAAATTGATGAAATTGCAGAACGAATTCTGACGTTGGGCCATACTCCCCTGCATTCCTTTCAGGACATGCTTGACAATTCTGATGTAAAACCAACCCGGGATGTAACCAACGGTTTTGACTGTGTAGATCACATACTCAACTCATTCAGAATTATTCTGGCTGCTCAGCGGGAGCTGCTGGATCTTTCTGGTGATGCAGGAGACGAAGGAACCAATTCGCTGATGAGTGACTATATCACCGAACAGGAAAAATTAGTCTGGATGTACACAGCTTACATGAGCAAGTAACAGCCTGCATGTACAGGAATTCTACCAAAGCGGTAACTGCAAGCAGTTATCGCTTTTTTTTTGCCCATTTTGCACCTGATCCACGGCCCGGCATTCGGGCAGCAACTTTACCATAACTGTCTTAAAAAAATAGGGTAACAATCGTATTATAGCTCCGGTAAGAGTGTAGTACCTGAAACCTCACTGTGATGCAGCTGCGTCGGACAGATTTTACCAAATCACTTAGATGTATGGCAGCATCACCTAACATCAGTACCCCTGAACATTATGGTAATTGAACTGGACTGGGAAAAGTCACTGCTATCCAACAAATTCACGTTCATTATTAAGAATGAAAACGTCGGATCGTACCGTTACGGGTTATTCAAAGACAATGCCGAGGGGGAATTGCTGAACAGGTCGCTGCGATTTCGTCAAAATGGTATCCTGCGTAAACACACCCGAATTATAAACCCTGATAACGATGAGATTATCGGCATCATCAAATTACGTCCCGGTCTGTTCAAAAATAAGGCCGATATCACCCTTGACGGCGAACATTACAGCTGGAGCAGCAAATCTACCTGGTCGAGTAAATGGGAACTACGCGACGAAAGCAGCGTTCGTGTAGCCGGAAACAACAACAGCCTTCGTGGAAAATTTCAGGTAACCCAGCCGAATGTGCCGCTTATTTTATCAGCCATGTACATATCGCGCAATTTCAAAGACAGTAACCGCTTCTTTACGCTGTTGTTTGTCTTACCCCCTGTTCTGCAGTATCTATTCAGATTGACCGGTGGATAAACTATCCCAGACCGGGTGATAAATGGGGTTTTTTCAAGCTCAAAAAATGAAATTGGCGTATATTTAGGTGCGTTAGCAACTAAACCACCAAATTTCATGATCAAGAAAACATCCCTGTTACTGCTACTTTCACTGGTACTCTCCACTGCGTTGACCACATCCTGCTCACTGGATAGTACCTGCGAATTTGACGACCGTTTCATTACTACCGATTTCGTAGCCGTAGAAAGCCGGATTCTTTTTATCGAGGGTTTTGACCAACCTCAGTTTAGTCGATACAACGGCGGAAGCATACTCTACAACGAATACGCCGTTACGCTGCTGCCGATTCCGGAGACCTTTAAAAGTGACGATCCGCAGCAAAACATTTCAGCAGGAATTACATCAGCGAACGCCTGCACGCCCATCCCTCCCATTTCTGAAGAACCCATTACCAACATCGTTATCACATCCGACCAGGATTTCAACAGCAACTATCCGGCCGGCACCGATTTAAAACCCCTGTTTGATACGTATGTAGCATATTTTGCCGAAGGGTACTTCCGTCAGAGCCTTACCGATTACCTGCAGGTCAGTCCGCGGGTTGCCGACCAAACCACTTTTTTCCTGAACACCCCGCCATCACGAAATGGGGATTTCACTTTTACAATCCGCTACATCCTGGATGGTCAGGAGCTGGATGTCTATGAATATACCACCGGCACCGTGGAAATTATCCGACCCTTTCAGAATTGAGGTCGGGCCAGGATGATGCCTTTAACATTCCCCCGGTCGCGGGTGTACTCGTAAATGGTTTTTTCGTCCTTTTTTACCGAACCCGTTGTTGATGCATGCCAGAACCCGGCTCGATTTCCTTCCCTGTTGACGATGGCTGTATGCGAGATGTCAAGACCGCCTATGGTTGTGACAAAAGACAGAATATCACCGGTTTGCATCTGCGATTCAAATTCCGGAATACGATCCTGGGGGATATAACGCAGGGTATTTCCACTGTTCAGTTCGGTCTCACGTTCAATCATTAAGGCATACAGTGAGTCGTTTTCAGCCAGCTGCCAGTACGCCTCCCGGTTATCCGACATAAAATGTACCTGCTGCAGTACCGGCAGATCATCATGTTGAAACAGCAGCCCAATTCTTCCGGAATCAGCATTGGTCTGCAGCCAGTCAGAAAAGTAGTGCAGCCGGCTGGCATAGCCGTCAATAACACCGTCTCCATACCGGAACAGGGCAAGGTTACCTTCAAAGGCATCATAACGGGCAGTGCCCTGCATGGTAGTCATCGCCATGGCAACTGCATGCTCTACAAACAAGACGCAGTCTGAACCCTGCAGGGTAACGACCAGGGTTTCAACTCTCGGCTCATCCAGTAATCCCGCTACGTAGGCTATGCCCAGCTGTTTTTCGGAGTAAAACCGAATCAGTTCACGGGTAATCTGATCGCCCGATACTCCCTCGCCGCGCAGGTTATCTGCCAGCGCTGCCCCGGTAGACAGCCAATCGGAAATGGTATCACGATCAGAGGCTGCTGCCGGATAAAATTGCAGGAAAAGCAGTACAGAAAAAAGAAAAAATCGGTTGCTGAATTTCATGGGTAAAACATTGGGCGCAGTTAGTATATTCCTTGCGTAAATTAGCGAATGTTATACTGGTATTAAAGCGTAACTGACAATGTGATTTAAAGAAAAAAACTCTGTAAAAAAGGGCTTTTTCTGACAAAAATCATAGGTTATGACGGCGTTTTTCGCTAATTTTAGTTCATCCTAAACTGTTCCCCCTACACCTATTTCCGGAGGTTGTCGTCATGAAAAAACTTTCCATCCTCGTACCCACGGACTTTTCCGAAATCAGCCTTAAGGCCCTCCGTGTTGCCGAAGCGTTTGCTAAGCTTGTAGGCGGAAAGGTATTCCCGATTTATTCTTTTGAAAAAGTGCGTTATGAACGTTCTGATGCATCCGTTGATACAGCCCGTGAAGATCTCCGGGAACTGGTGTGCTCTCGCGTTGACCCGAAGTTTCTGGGTGATTGTATAGTCAGCGACCTCAAACCGGTAGACGCTATTGTCGAACTTTCTAAAAATTACGACCTGGTGGTGATGTCCAGCCACGGCAGAACCGGGATCAGCAAGCTTATGCTGGGTTCTGTAACTGAAAAGGTCATTCGCCTGAGCACCCCTCCCGTGTTGGTTGTAAAAAACGAAGACCGACTGTTCCCTATCCAAAAAATTCTTGTTACCACGGATTTCTCGCAAAATGCGAAGAATTCCTTCGGTTTCTCCGCAAAATTGGCTGAACTGACCGGGGCTTCCATTCATCTGCTCTACGCGGTGACCTACCACAATACCGAGCCTGCAACACACCTTGAAGCCTACGTACGTACAAAGGAGAAGAAGTTCAGAGAGTATATCAATCTATTCTTTCCCAACGTTGCCGATAAGGTTACCTATGAGGCCACCCTTACAAAACGCTCGGCCCACGAGTTTATAACCCGCCATATCAGTGAACATAAATACAATCTGGTGACCATGGCTACACTGGGCAGAACCGGGCTGGACTACCTTAAAATGGGCTCAACCACCGGTACGGTTATCCGCAATATTGACACGAACGTTATCATCACCAACCAGGTAACCGGTTCAGACTGGAACGAAGTTGTAGATGATACGGTGTCTGAAGACTAGTACGATATCAAACCTAATCAAAAAGGGACGATGCCACTACGGTTTCGTCCCTTTTTTTTGCATATCAACGCCCCCGATGCGGGTCTTTTACAGGTACTCAGCACCCCCCAGATAGGGCTTGAGGACCGTGGGAACCCGAACCCTGCCCGATTCCTCCTGGTAGGTTTCAATAAGTGCCGAGACAATGCGTGGCAAGGCCAGCCCGGAACCATTCAGGGTATGTAAAATCTGCGGCTTGCCATGTTCATCACGGTATCGAACCATCATCCGTCGTGCCTGAAATCCCTCAAAATTTGAGCAGGAGCTCACTTCAAGCCAACGTTGTTGTCCCGGACTCCAGACTTCAAGGTCATACTTTTTAGACTGCGTAAACCCCATATCGCCCGTACACATCAGCAGCGTGCGATACGGAAGCTCCAGAGCCTGCAACAGCAATTCGGCGTCTTCGCGCAGGCTTTCGAGCTCATCATAAGACGTATCCGGATGCACAAATTTGACCAGTTCAACCTTATCAAACTGATGCAGCCGGTTTAAACCACGAACATCCTTACCGTACGAACCGGCTTCGCGTCGCCAGCAGGGTGTATACCCGCAATATTTGACCGGAAGCGATTGCAGCTCCAGGATTTCATCACGATGGAAGTTTGTTACGGGTACCTCAGCCGTTGGGATGGCAAAGAAACCATCGCGCGGAACCGTGTACATCATATCTTCCTTGTCCGGTATCTGACCCGTGCCACGGGCTGAATCCTCATTCACAAAGTAGGGAGCCTGAATTTCAGTATATCCACGCTCAGCGGCCGTGTTCAGGAAGAAATTGATCAACGCCCGCTGCAGTCGCGCACCTGACCCCAGATAAAAGGGGAAACCTGCACCCGATACCTTGACGCCTCGCTCAAAATCAATCCACTGATGCGTTTTGGCCAGTTCCCAGTGCGGTTTTCGCCACTGCTCCTGCACGGGTTCACCCCAGGTTGCATAAATAACATTGTCCTCGTCGGTGTGACCAACCGGAACAGAGGTGTGCGGTACATTGGGAATCCGATACAGCAGGTCGGTGCGTTCTGCAGCCAACGCTGCCAGTTCTTCTTCCAGCTGCTTGATCTGCTCCTTGGAGGTAGCTGTTTCGGCCATAATGGCCTGAGCTTCCTCCTTACGACCCTGCCCCATCAGTTTGCCGATTTCCTTTGATCGGGCATTGGATGTACTGCGAAGGGTATCAATTTCATGTACCTTTGTACGCCAGTGCTCATCAACCTCCAAAACACGGTCAACCAATGCGGTATTGGCCTCACCCTTGTTCTGCATGCCCGTCTTGACCAGGTCCGCGTTGGCTCGAATGTATGCTATATCCAACATAAAAAGTTTAGTTAAAGATGTTCAGTAATCCAGAGATACCAGCTAACCGATATCTCCGTTGCAGCCGCGTCACGGTTTCACCACAAAATTCACAATCTTCAGCGGAACAAATATTTCCTTGACCAGGTTGCCCTCAGCCAGATAGCGGGCAATTAAAGGTTCCTTTTTAGCCAGTTCCAGTACCGTAGTTTTATCGGATGCCTGCGTTGCCGGAAGCTCCAGCGTGGCCCGGACCTTTCCGTTAACCTGTATAGCATAGGTAAAGGAATCTGCCACCAGGTACTCCCCGTTATGCGCCGGCCAGTGCTCTGCAGCAATGGTCTGTGCATTTCCGAGCCTGCTCCAAAGCTCTTCGGCAATGTGTGGGGCAAAAGGCGATAGCAGCACCAGAAAAGTTTGCATCACCTCCAGCGGTTTTTTGTCCCACTTCATGGCCTCGTTATTGAAAATCATGAGCTGGGAAATGGCCGTATTATACCTTCCGCCTTCAATGTCTTCGGTTACCTTTTTAATGGTTTCATGAAGCACCTTGAGCTGCTCACGCGAGGGTTCAGCCTGGTGCAGATCCTCGTTTAAAGTCCCGCTTCGGTCATCTACAAATACCCTCCACACCCGCTTGAGAAAGCGATAGACACCCTCCACACCGCGCATACTCCAGGGTTTAACCTGCTCCAGCGGTCCCATAAACATTTCGTACAGGCGCAGTGCGTCGGCCCCGTATTCTTTGATGACATCATCGGGATTAATCACGTTACCACGCGATTTGGACATTTTGTATGAACGGGCTTCAATAGCCAGTTCCCCGTCATGGCCACTCAGACCATGCAACGACGCTGCCTCCGCTTTCAGAACAAAACCGGTCGCCGTTTTCTCGATGTCTTCATCGGTAAGTTTGATGCGGGTGAGTTCACCATCATAGCGTTCTGCCTGTTCGGGAGACAAGTACCCGCCGTTTTCATCCAGAAAGAGTGTGTATTCCATCTCTCCGAGGATCATTCCCTGGTTTACAAGCCGTTGAAACGGCTCTTTGGTCGATACCACACCCAAATCGAAGAGTACCTTATGCCAGAATCGGGCGTACAGCAGGTGCAGCACCGCATGCTCTGCCCCGCCAACGTACATATCAACGGGCATCCAGTATTTTTCTTTTTCCGGATCAACCGGACCCAGTTCGTAGTCGGGTGAGATATAGCGCAGGTAATACCAGCATGAACCCGCCCACTGAGGCATGGTATTGGTCTCCCTCCGGGCTGGTTTGCCGGTCTGCGGATCGGTGGTGTTCACCCAGCTTTCAATGAGCGATAACGGCGATTCCCCTGTACCACTAGGCTCATATTTTTCAACTTCCGGAAGCTCCAGGGGAAGTGAGGCTTCATCGAGAGGTTTGGGCTGACCGTCTACATGGATGACCGGTATGGGTTCTCCCCAGTAGCGTTGCCGGCTGAAAAGCCAGTCGCGCAGCTTATAGTTTATGGTTCCCTGGCCTTTGCCGTGCGATTCCAGCCACTGTATAATCTGTTTCTTGGCGTCCGGTACACGCAGGCCATCCAGTGTAATTCCGGTAGCAGACGAATTGGTCAGCACTCCGTCCTGATTGTCGGTATAGGCGGCCTGTTCAACATCACCACCGGCCACAACTTCAACAATAGGCAGACCGAAGGCCCTGGCAAACTCCCAGTCCCGTTCATCATGGCCGGGAACAGCCATTATTGCACCGGTACCGTAGCTTATGAGTACGTAATCAGCCACCCAGACCGGTATTCGGGCATCGTTGACCGGATTAATGGCATAACCTCCGGTGAAAATCCCGGTTTTTTTCTTCCGGGTATCCGTTCGGTCGAGGTCGCTTTTGAGCGAGGCCTCATTTCGGTAGGCCTGCACGTCTTCACGTTGTTCCGGAGTGGTTATAACGTCAACAAGCGGATGCTCCGGTGCGAGTACCATGTAGGTTGCTCCCCAAAGCGTGTCGGGTCGAGTGGTAAACACTTCAATAATTTCATCATGCCCGTCAACCTGAAACTGAACATCGGCTCCTACCGACTTCCCTATCCAATTTCGCTGCATCTCCTTGACGGAATCCGGCCAGTCAAGCTCATCCAGGTCGTTGAGAAGTCGTTCAGCATAGGCGGTGATCTTCAGCATCCACTGCCGCATGGGTTTACGGATGACCGGAAAACCGCCCACCTCGCTCTTCCCGTCAATAACCTCCTCGTTGGCAAGTACGGTACCCAGGGCAGGACACCAGTTCACCGGCACACTGGCTTCATAGGCCAGTCCTTGTTTGTAGAGCTGCAGGAAAATCCACTGTGTCCAGCGGAAGTAGGCCGGATCGGTAGTATCAACCTCGCGATCCCAGTCGTAGCTGAAACCAATAGCCTGCAACTGACGCCGGAACTGGGCAATGTTATAGCGGGTGGTTTCACGGGGATGGGTGCCTGTTTTTACTGCATACTGCTCTGCCGGTAATCCAAACGCGTCCCAGCCCATGGGATGCAGCACGTTAAAGCCATTCATCCGCTTGTAGCGGGCCAGGATATCGGTGGCCGTATACCCCTCGGGATGTCCTACATGCAGCCCGGCGCTGGACGGATACGGGAACATATCAAGCACGTAAAATTTCGGCCTGGTGCGGTCGGTATCGTCCGTTTTAAAGGTTTTGTTTTCCAGCCAGAACGACTGCCATTTGGGTTCAATTTGCGACGGGTTATACTCGCTCATACAGATCTGTGCGTAAAATTCTTGTTTAGCCTGATAAGATAAGGAAATTGCGCTTTCGATGGAGGACCTATTGCAGTCAGGACGTTGTAATCCACTCCATAACCCGGTTGGTCCGGGAAGCTGAAACTCCGGTACTTACACAGGCGTTCGTGCCGGCGCGAAGGTCTTGAACAATGGCCTCAATGAGGGGTTGTTGAATATGTGAAGGTCGTTCAAAATCATAGCGCTTTATCTGACCGCCGTTTTTGGCAACGTCCACGTAAGAACCGTCATAGGTCGGAAATCGGATGAACCCTTTGCTGCCGGTTAGCGTGGTGATGTCGCGCACCGCAGCCTGACCCGCTGTAAAACACCAGGTACCGCTTCCCGCTACCCCGCTGCTATGTTGCATGACCCCCGAAACCAGGTCGCTGGTCTGATAGTGTCCGGCCTGATTTACGGCAATTCCGCTGGCATGGGTAACCTCGCCCAGTAAAAAATCAAGAAAATCAAGCTGATGGGATGCCAGATCGTAGAAATATCCGTCCCCGGCAATTTGAGGCTGAACCCGCCAGTTTTGGGTATTCATACCGGTTTGCCTGTCAGCCTGCCGGAACAGTTCGATACTGTACGTTCGTAAGGCTCCGATTTCGTCGGCTTCAACCAGCTCCTTTATGAAACGGTACTGTGGGAGGTATCGCCGGTAGTAGGCTACATACAAAGGAACGTTACAGGCCCTGCAGGTTTCAATCATGGACAAACACTCCTCATAGGTGCGGGCCATGGGTTTTTCAACATAAATCGGGTACCCTGCCCGGGCTGCCAGCCCGGTTAATTCCGCATGGGAAGACGGCGGCGTTGCGATGTAGACTGCATTGACTTCCGAATCTGCAAGCAAATCCTCTGCCCGGGAATACCAGCGTGAAATTCCATGTCGCTCAGCGTAATCCTGAGCCATTCGGGCATTCCGCCGCATCACGGCGACGATCCCGGAGCCTGGAACCCGTTGCATCGCAGGGGCACTTTTGACTTCGCATACATTTCCTGCACCGATAATTCCCCATCGCACTGCGTTCATAACACCTTCTTTGTTTAGTTCATCGGTTGGCATTTCCAACTGTAATTATTCAGCTTGCAGAAGCCAGGCCAGCGGATTCACACCGTCCGGTCTCCAGTCTGCCGGGGGGCTTTGTGCCTGCATCAGCGGTGTTGCGTTTTCACCATATACTTCCTGCAGTGCATCAGCAAAAGTTAACCGGGGCGCGTGAATGTCCCGTGCCGGTTGCCAGTAAACAATTTCGGGATGATCAGGCACCGCAAACCCTTCCTGTACGAGGTGGGTGCCCAGAACCACACTGGGGATGCCTGCGGCGTCGTTATAGGCTTTGCGAAACCGGACCAACGGTCCCGGATTGGTTAATTCTCGATTCACCTGCAGCCATCGGTCTGCCTCGTCCCGGAGTTTTTCAGCGACCTGCTCAAGCGGGATGTTGGAATACACGATGGCAACCGACCGGCAACCTTTTCCATCGTAACGAAGTATACCCTCTACCAGATCGGGCAGACAGGAATCGTCCCACTGCGCGAGGTAGGCTACCGAAAAATGCGCTGTACGGGGCAACACGCTTGCTTTCTGACGGATTATTCCCATTGCTGCCATTCGATCTGTCACTGCTTGCAGGTTATCCGGGGAGCCGGCAAACGTCCAGCGACTAAACGCCGCACCCTGATAGCCGGCAAGATCCGTGGATATCTGCACGGGAATTTGAGGATGAAGCTGGCGGAGAACATCGAAGAATGAAGCAATCAGCCAGGGATCTTTGCGCGAGAGTTTGCCTGCGTATCCCGCACCGGATAGCAGTACGGCAAGTACATCCTGAAACCCGACCAGCGGCAGGTTACCGGCATGCAAGCATAAGACGGTGTCTTTGCGCGGGGATATGTCCGGATGCGACAGACTGTCATCAAGCCACCTTCGCAGAGCACCCTGCCTTAACGATGCGCTCAGGTGGTCAACGGCGAAGTGCACATCAGCCTGTGGGAACAGTCGGTCTCCAATGGTTTTGTGTATAGCTTCATGCAGTGGAGCCATTGGTCGGGACCGGCCTTCAAGCCACTGTTCCAGCGCGTCTTCCACCTGTTTCAACCGATTTTCAAGGAACCTGTTCAAAGCTCATCCTCCAGCAAAAAATTACATCCCCTCAAGTGGTACTTGCTCCACCGACCCAGCACCTGAAATGCTCCGTCAGCCCGCTGCACACCGCGATCGCCGGTCAGCAGAAACGGGCAGGAAGCCCAATTCGCAAGGTCAATGATCCCGATTAACCCCTGTTCACCATATGGCAGGGTCTCCAGTGGATTATACGGATTGCGAATACTAACCTGCACCCAGGGCGGAGACACAAACCAGCTGTCGCCCTGTGCATAGCACTGCGAGAGCAGCTCCGTCATTCCGTATTCTGAATGAACCGCGTCCAGAGGTATACCAAATCCGTCGGCCAGTATCTGATGCATAGCTGTGCGCGACATCTCCCGGCGGAAGGTTTTCATCCCCCCGGTTTCCATGATAATGCTCCCCTGGGGCAGCAAAACCGGATGTCGCTCTGCCAGATCAACAAGCCCGAAGGCCGCGCCAAACAGCAATACGGACTTCTCCGTGTCTTCGATGGCAGCAAGCAATCCGGCTGTGATAGGTTGTCCTACGGGTAGGAACGCACTTAGCCCGGTAGTGTCGTGGCGGATCAGTTCATTGATCATCCAGATCAGTGAGCTGTCCGGATTGTCATTGTAGCCGGGTGTATACCCAAGAACCACCATATTTTCGATGGGATAAAACTGTTGTATACCCTGCATGATTGCCTGCCGGTACACATTCTCGTAGGCCACTTCATGGCGTGAACGAACCATTCCGGTAGTTCCGCTGCTTTGAAAATACAGCTCGGGCGGATGATCTCCGGCAGCGTAGAGGCGGGTATCACGAAATGCTTCAACCGGCAATAACGGGACCTCGGCAGCACGCATCCCTGTCAGCGACGCAGCATCATAGCCCATATTTTCACTAAATCTCCTGTAAACAGGATTTTGGGACCACTGCCATTTCAGGATTTCACGCAAATCCGATTCAAATGTATTTTCTGTGGTGAATATGGAAACAAATTTTTCAAGCATATAACGAATATACGGTATAAAAAAAGTGGATTCAGCTTCGGCAATGAGTGGTCAGTCCAACATTTCGTAACTAAGGCAATCCCTCCGGCGTACAGAGGTTCATAGTTTACATTTACACAAATTAACCTATTTGGCGTATGAAAAAGTGGATTGTGGCAATCATATTGGTTGGTATTGCAGGGGCCGGTGCTTATTGGTTTCTTGCCGGTAAAAATAAAAACACAGAACCTGAGACGGTAGCCAGCGTTACGGTCACTCGTGGATCTATCGTGGAAAAGGCACTGGCCGTAGGAACCATCGAGCCGGAGCATCAAATTGAAGTTAAATCCAAGGTTTCCGGTGTTGTACGACAGATATACGCCCAGCCCGGCACGTACGTGCGTCAAGGCGATCCGCTAATAGAAGTGCAGCCCGACCCAACCCCGCTTGAGCTGGCTGAAGCCCGCAGAAATGTGGAGTTATCTGAAATTCAAGCCAATACCATTGCCCAGAATATTCAGCGACAGGCTCAACTGCTGGAACGTGGTATGATTGCCCAGAGCGTCTATGAAGAATTGGAGAGACAGTACAACGATGCTTTGGTCCGGCTCCAGATGAACCGGGAACGACTTGAACTGCTTGAGTCAGGTCGGGTTACCATGGATGGCGTTGAAATCGAAAGTGTAATAAAAGCACCGATATCCGGATATGTTCTCGAACGGATGGTAGACATCGGCGATCCGGTTGTACCGCTTACTTCCTACCAGGCCGGTACAGCTCTGATGAGCATAGCCGATATGGACGGACTCCTTTTCAAGGGAACCGTTGATGAAATTGATGTAGGTAAACTCACAGAGGGTATGCCGGTTGAACTTAAAATAGGTGCCCTGCCCGATACCCGTGTTACCGGGGTACTTCGAACTATTTCCCTAAAGGCAACCCGTCAGGACAATACCACCGTATTTCCCGTGGAGATTGATATTATTGATACCAACGGGGCTGTACTGCGAGCCGGATACTCGGCCAACGCAGATATCATCATCAAACAACTCGATGACATACTTCTGATACCGGAACGGGTTATTGTATTCCGTGATGAAGCGACCTACGTGGAAGTAGTTCTTGATCAAATCACCGGCGAAAGTGCTGAAACGCAGATTCAGACGGGCTCCAGCAATGCCGTTATGATTGAGGTGCGTGACGGACTGATGGAAGGCCAGCTCGTAAAAGAACGCCCCCAGCAATCGTTAACCCTGTAAGTACGGCCCGTTATGAATCTGCTGCGTGAATTCATAAATAATATCAGCCAGCAACGACTTCGTACGTTTCTGACCGTTTTCGGGATTATGTGGGGTACGGCTACGTTGATTATTCTGCTGGCTTTCGGCATGGGTTTCCGTGAGCAAATGATGCTGAATTTTCGCGGTCTGGGCGACCGGATAGCCATCGTATTCAACGGAAACACATCAATAGCGCATGCAGGAATGGGTATTGGCAGACGTGTGCAACTGTACGAGGAAGACGCACAGTACCTGCTGCAGGAAGTCCCCGGAATTGACGAGATTTCGCCGGAATATACCGGTTGGAATGAAACCATCCGCTATGGTTTGCGGCAAAATACTCCCGGTCTGGGTGGTGTGCATGTCAACTATTCTGAGATGAGAAACATTTATGCCCAGGAGGGTGGCCGATGGTTCAACCCCCTTGATATACAGGAGCGAAGAAGGGTAATTTTTCTGGGTGATCGTCTGGCTCAACTCTTATTTGAACAGGAGAATCCGGTAGGTAAAACCGTAATGGTTGGTCCCCGACCCTTCCTGGTTATCGGTGTTATGCAGCCCAAGTTGCAGAACTCCTCCTACAGCGCACGCGATGAAAGCAGAGCCTTCATCCCCGCCAGTACCTTCAGCACACTCTACGGTACAAACAGAATCAACAATCTCATCTATACGGTCGACTCGCCCGTTTTGGCTGAACAGGTTAAAGAAGAAGTTCGCAGGGCTCTTGCACAAAAACATCGCTACAGCCCCGAAGACCAGGACGCCACCCCTATCTGGGATACCAATGAAACCTGGGAATTCTTTTATTACTTCTTCCTGGCCTTTAATGCATTTCTGGGTATCATCGGTTTCTTCACCCTGGCTGTCGGGGGAATTGGCGTAGCAAACATCATGTTTGTAGTTGTTCAGGAGCGAACCCGCGAAATCGGAATCCGAAGAGCGAACGGTGCCAAGCGATCTGCCATCATGGTCCAGTTTTTTACCGAAAGCTTTCTCATTGTAGGAATGGGTGCGGCACTTGGCTACGGCATAGGGTGGGCATTGGTTCAGCTCTTGCAAGATAATCCGATCCAGGAATTTGTAGGTTCACCGATTTTTTCTGCTGCTGTGGGCCTGATCGCATTCGGTGTGCTGTCACTTATTGGGTTGGTAGCCGGTTTTCTGCCGGCCATGCGGGCATCACGACTTAACATTGTAGATTGTTTGAGGAATTGATTTATGTGGCGCATATTGCTTGTTGAATTTTTCCAGGATCTACGAAACCAGAAACTTCGGGCTTTCTTAACGATTCTCGCGATTTCCTGGGGCACCTTCGCCGTTATTCTGCTGCTGGCATTCGGTCAGGGTGTAAGCCAAAAAATGCTGGAGGGAATGCTCGGTGCCGGCAACCAGGTAATGGTGGTATATGCGGGCCAGACTTCGATCAACAATGACGGACTGGGTATAGGCAGACGCATCCGGTTCACCGAAGATGACATCAGCCTGCTGGAGCAGAGTGTGCCATACATTGATTTCATCAGCCCGCAGTACGGCAGATATGGAATGAACCTCCGTACTGCTGATGCAACAACCAACACCTTCGGGGAGGGTGTAAATCCGGATTTTGAATTCATGCGGTCTATGTACCCTGCGGCTGGCGGGCGGTTCATCAATGCCCTGGACGTCGCCGAGCAGCGAAGGGTCGTGTTTTTGGGAAACGAGATAGCTGAGCGACTTTTCCCTCGCGGTGATGCCGTTGGAAATACGGTGATGCTTGACGGCACACCCTTCACAGCAGTCGGGGTCATGCAGGCCAAGATGCAGACTTCCATGAATAACGGTCCGGACGCCAACCGGGCAGTTATACCTTACACCACGTTCCGGAATATGTACGCTTCGCGGTATCTGGGCTCCATTTTAATTCGTCCTACCGATCCGTCTAAACAGCTGGTTGTCAAAGATGAGGTCATCAGGGTGTTATCGCGAAAATACAATTTTGATTCCACTGACCCGGAAGCTGTTAACGTGTGGGATTTCATTGAAATGGAACGCATGAACCGCATGGTTGGAAAAGGTATTACCCTGTTCATGTTTGCTATCGGATTCTTTACCCTGCTTATTGCCGGTGTTGGTGTGGCTAATATTATGTATGTTCTGGTTAAAGAACGTACCCGGGAAATTGGGATCAAAAAGGCTATGGGCGCTCGTAACCGTCACATTACCATGCAATTTATTACCGAGAGTCTTTTAATTTCGTTTATTGGAGGAGGCCTGGGCATTGCTGCGGCAACCGGCATGATAAACGGGGTTCTTGCGCTCAATCTAACCGAGGGTGCCGGGGAGTTTCTGGGGCAACCCGTACTTTCGCTCAGTGTGGTTGCCACTACCGTGGGCGTTCTTTCAGTGATTGGATTTATAGCCGGGGTTTTCCCTGCGCGCAAAGCTGCAAAACTGGAACCCGTAGAGTCGCTCAGATACGAGTAAAGCCTCCCGGGACGACCGGTGTTGCGAGGTCTACCTGCATTTTGCGTATTTTATCGGATTGTAAGCGTAATCCGTACCATCCATCACGATACCTTGAAATCACTTCTCCGGTTAGACGCCATATCTACATCCTACGGCAACACCAGGGTTCTCAATGACATCGACATCGATGTAAAGGAGGGCGAATTTTTCTTCCTTTTAGGTCCCAGCGGATGTGGAAAAACCACACTGCTGCGCATTTTATCGGGGCTGATGCATCCCGATGAAGGTACGGTGTGGCTCGGTGGAAAAGACATAACCCGGTTGCCGGCCCATCAGCGGGATATCAACACCGTGTTCCAAAATTACGCGCTGTTTCCGCATCTGAATGTGTATGATAACGTGGCATTCGGTCTGCGAATGAAAAAGCGCAGCGAGCCCGAAATACGCTCCAAGGTTGAGGAGGCCTTGCGGTTGGTAAGTCTGCCCGATTTTGGGAAACGCATGCCTACACAGATGAGCGGCGGACAAATGCAGCGGGTTGCACTGGCACGGGCTATTGTCAATGAACCCGCAGTATTACTGCTGGATGAGCCCCTGGGTGCATTGGATGTAAAGCTGCGAAAACAGATGCAATTTGAGCTCAAACAGCTCCAGCGCAAACTGGGCACAACATTTATCTGCGTCACGCACGATCAGGACGAGGCTATGACGCTCGGTGATCGCATCGCGGTAATGAACCATGGCCGGTTTGAGCAAATTGCCGATGCACATACCCTTTACAACCAACCTGCATCCCACTTTGTCTGCGACTTCCTGGGAGATTGTAATTTCCTGCAGGCTGTAGTTAACGGAAGGATTGACGACAAACTCAGCCTGACTGCGGAGGGTAATCCTATCAGCGCTTCTGCCCCGCAGACCACCCCTTCAGGAGCCTGCATTATTGGAGTCCGTCCTGAAAAAATAAGCCTTGACGGCAGCAGAGAGAACCGGGTTGAAGCTAGCGTGGAGCAAGTCGTTTTTACCGGAAGTCATTACACCGTAATCGCCAAAACTTCCCGGGGCACCTCCCTATCCTGCAGAATGTTCAATGATCGTCCGTCTGCACTGCCGGAAACGGGTCAGGCGATAACCCTCAGCTGGCATCACACTGACACCATAGTCTTGCCACCCAATCTCTCGCAATCACAGTGACCACGTACCGTAAATATAGCACCCTGGCACCACCAGCCCTGTGGCTGGGTGTATTTTTTGTAGTGCCCCTGCTGGTAATATTCGTGTACAGTTTCTTCCAGCGAGGCGATTATGGGGAGATAATCTACGCATTCACCCTGGATAACTACCTGCGGGCGATGGACCCCTTGTATGCCGGAACACTGATTGCCTCAGTCAGGATTGCACTTATCGCAACTGTGCTATGCCTGATTTTAGGATATCCCCTGGCCTGGTACATCGCCCGACAGACACCCTCCCTGAAAAAAATACTGCTGGCACTGTTGATTATTCCCTTCTGGACTAACTTTCTGGTGCGGACCTATGCCTGGATTTTCATACTGCGAACCGAAGGGTTGCTGAACAATACCCTGTTGTCACTGGGTATCATCGATGCACCTTTAGAGATTCTCTTCACACAAACAGCGGTCATCATCGGGCTGGTGTACACCTACCTCCCATTTATGGTTCTTCCCATTTATGTAAGTATTGAAAAACTTGACAGGGCACTATTCGATGCCAGCAGGGATCTGGGAGCTACCGCCTGGCAGTCCTTCAGAAGGGTTATGCTGCCTCTGACAAGGCCGGGAATCATATCGGGCAGTATCCTGGTATTTGTTCCATGTCTGGGTGCCTACATTACACCAGATCTGCTGGGAGGGGCCAAAAGTCTGATGGTCGGGAATCTGATACAGATTCAGTTTCTGGCAGCCCGCGACTGGCCCTTCGGTGCAGCCCTTTCCTTCATAGTAATGGCGATTGTACTGGTACTGCTCCTGGTATACGCACGATGGGGAACCATCAACGTTCAATCCGAACCGGGGGACTCCACATGAAACGTTACAATGCTGCCGGAATACTCCATACCCTGCATGCCTGGGGCGTTTATGCGTTCATCTACGCTCCAATTTTGGTTCTGATTGTTTTCTCCTTCAATCAGGAAAGAATCAACGCCGTATGGTCGGGTTTTACCCTGGACTGGTACCTGAAACTGGTTTCAGATACCGATTTAATGGATAGCGTTCTAAACAGCGTGATAGTTGGCCTGAGTTCAACCGCCATTGCCACCATTTTGGGTACCATGGCCGCACTCGCCATGCATCGGTACTACTTTTGGGGGAAGAAAATCATGGATGCGGTACTGTACCTGCCGATTGTGATACCGGAGATTGTGATGGCTGTATCTCTGCTTACCTTTTATGTATTCATTCAGCTCACTCTGGGATTGGTTTCCGTGATCATAGCCCACGTGACCTTCAATATCGCCTTTGTATTTGTGATTGTTCAGGCGAGGCTGGCCGGCATGGATGCTCACCTGGAACATGCAGCCGCAGATCTGGGCGCAACGCCCTGGCAGGTATTCCGCCACGTGACCCTGCCTTATATTGCCCCCGGTGTACTCAGTGGCGCCCTGCTGGCCTTCACCATTTCATGGGACGATTTCATGATTGCTTTCTTCACCGCGGGTGTTGGCGGAACCACGCTACCCATGCAGGTGTATTCCATGATAAAATTTGGTGTATCGCCTGAAATCAATGCCATATCAACCATAACTATACTGTTTACGATGTTGCTTATTCTTCTGGCTGTTCGGCTGGAGGGTATTTTCAAAACAGTCAAAACTATCGGAACATGAAAATCACCCGGTTATATTTCGCACTTTTCTCAATCGCGGTCATTACTGCAACAGGCTGCAGCGGGGGGAGCTCAACCCCTGCCGGTGACCAGGGAATTACGCCGAATCTGAATTTTTATAACTGGTCGTACTACATAGCAGATCAGACCATCCCGGAATTTCAGCAGGAATTTGACGTACGGGTGAGATACGATAATTACAGCAGTAACAATGAACTCCTGGCCAAGCTGCAGGCCGGCGCCAGCGGGTACGACCTGATTGTTCCCAGTGACTACATGGTTCAGATTATGACGCAACTCAATTTACTGCAGCCCTTGCGCCCTGAAAACATTCCGAACCTGGTTAACATTGACCCCCGTTTCCGCAATCTTCCCTTTGATCCTGAAAACACCTACTCCATTCCTTACCAATGGGGTACCACCGGTCTGGCTATAAATACCCGGTATGTCACCGGAGAAACAGACACATGGGAAATTCTGTGGGACGCACGTTATCGCGGGCGGATTTCCGTGCTGGATGATATGCGAAGCGGTCTGGTACCGGCCCTGAAACGACTCGGATACTCAGTGAATACCCGTGACGAGAATGAACTTCGGCAAGCCAGAGATCTCATGATTGAGCAGAAACCACTGGTCAGAACCTACTCCAGTGAAACCTACATGGACCTGCTGAAGTCCGGTGATATCTGGATTGCACAGGGCTGGAGCGGTGATATTTATCAGGTCAGCAAAGAAAATCCGGATATCGTATTTGTTATACCACGGGAAGGATCCTACGTGTGGGTTGACAATCTGGTTATTCCCAATGGTGCACGTAATCGAACTACGGCTGAAGCATTTATCAATTTTGTACTTCGGGCCGATCAGAGTGCAGCCATAACCAACTACACCGGATATTCAAGTCCCAATCGTGCCGCCTTTCCGCTGATACGGCGGGAATTACTTGAAGATCCGGGCATGTACCCTACGGATGAGGTCATGCAACGACTCGAGTTTATGGTAGATGTAGGCACAGCCACCAGTTTATACAACCGTATGTGGAGTGAAATAAAAGCAAGATAGGAGGTCGCCGAGCTATCTGTGAAGCAACCTTCAGCTGCTTTTAGCTTTCGATAATCCAGTATATAAGCATGAACAACCCGTATGAGTACCGAGCTTAATCAGGAAAACTTCCGGCGAATCTACCGACTTAACTGGATTCTTTGCGGACCCTTGCTGCTGTTGTTCGGCTGGCCCTATTATTTGCTTGTGGTTCCCGGCGCCGGAGTGGAAGTTGGTCTGGCGGGAGGCTTTTTATTTTCGCTTACCTTCACGCTGACGATCTTACATGGTCACATTGCCGTAGCCCTGGGCAGCCTGCACATCGATCAATACTATGGCTGGCAGATGTCGAAAAAAGCGCTGTCCCGTCTGGCTTTCCACCCGGTACTCTTTACTACACGGTTCCGGGTGATGGTCTTTTCCATAAGTATTGTTTTACTGATGGGAAGCCTGGTTCATTAAAACAGAAAAGGCCGGACATTTATCAAGACCGGCCTTTTCGGGGCAATTGGTTTTATCCTTGGTTGGGAACCCATGAAGAGCACCATCCAGCGGCAGTAACCGGTCCTGCGAACAACAGGCATCCGCCGCAACCGCCATTTTCAGGTTGCTTGTACAACTGGCAGTTATCACATCGCTGCTCAGGGATTTCTGTTTGTTCAACGTAATTCACATTGGCGCGCATTTGCAGGTCATTTTCGGTCAGACCACTAACATCAGTGCAGGGATCCGCTGCGCTGGCTGCCGGAGCCTGTGCAGTTTCAGTTTGTTCTCCGCCGCCACCACAGGCGGTTATCAGGGTAGATGCACCCACGGCAGCTACACCCATAAGCGAGAATTTTTTCAGGAACTCTTTTCGGTTTAATGCATTGTCCATAGCAGTAGGATTTTTCAATAGTTTGTTAAAGCTGTATTTGGTTAATGCACTAAGGTAACAACAACGTTCAGCAAAATCGCTTTTTTTGACAGTGTAGGCGCAATTTAGAATAAATCTTAAAGATGCATCCCAGTTGCATCACCGTCTATTCAGCCGACTTCTTCTCGTAGCAGTCGGCGAGCCGGTTGATTATTCTGGATTTTCTAGTTCTCACGTTCAACGGTGATATTCCGAATACCTTACTGATTCTGACCAGAGAGGCTTCCGGTCGTTTAAACATATATCCAATTAAGTCGCGTGAGCGTTCATCCAGGGTTTCCAGACAAAGCTTGAGTATACGCTGGCGATCTTCCTCGATGAGAGCCTCCAGCTGGTCGGCCGGCTCATTATAAAACATTTCCTGAAACACGGCGCTGCCGTTGCGTTGTTCACGCTTCAGACAAGCGAAATACTCATTGCGGGCGATGACCATAAGGTACGACGCTACATTGGTGTCATCGGTCAGTGTCCTGGAAACAATACGCTCGAGTACCAGAACAAACGACTGCTGCACGCACTCTCTGGCAAGATCCAGATTAGCCCCGAAGGTAATCACCAGATACTCCGTAAGCCGGGGAACCATGTCTGAGACAAAACGATCTATCAGCTCTTTGTCTCCCTGCAGAACGGCCCTCCTGAAATCCATGGTATGTGCTGAGGCTTCTTTCAAATCTTGTTGTTCCTGATGCTGTGATCTGGTGCTTCCCATGCAAAAGGCAGTATCGGCAAAAATTCGGCCAGCCATATCAGCACCCGGAACTTTACCTCACCATCTGCCAAATTCGACACACATGGCAGTTTTACCGCCAAAGCCAATATAACTTTTTTTAAGCAAACATAATGATTTCAAAATGGTGCAAATAAAAATTTGCGGTATTACACTTTATTTTTTACTATGTGTAAGAACAATAAAATCAATTATTTATGAATTATTTTATTGTTAACTTGTAACAAAACCGTGGTTAAAAACTCTTAATACTGTAGGCAAGTACGCTCTGAAAACAGGGACGCTTTCTGCAAAACATTCACTACCCAACAAAACACAAACGACTACCACTATGAAAAACTCAAAAAACACCCTCGTTGCCGCTACCCTTACCTTCGCCATCGCTCTTGGTTGCGCAAACTTTATAGATATGACCGGTGAAACAACCGTACAGACGCCGGGTACCGGTCAGGAAGTAGCTGCTGTTGAAATCGAGTCAACCCTGAGCTGGGGTGCCCGCGAGGATATTATCATCATCCGACCCGATTAAAACGAACGTATCCATCTAGTTTTTCGGCAGAAGAAAGGTTGTGCAGGCAAATCATCACGATGTATTCGGATATAAAATGTATATTCCTTCGCGATGCTGTCTTTCATACTACTTTTTCTTCTGCTACAGGGGGAACCTGACTCCGTTGCTGCCCTATCCCCCAGGGAACTTAGCCAGACCAACTTCCTGCTCGAACAACTGCAAAATCCGCAGGAGCAGGGGTATGCACTATGGTTGTTGGCTCAGCAACTTGATGTCCGACCAGAATTGGAGATTCATGTCAGGGAAAAACTACCGGATAATGGCGCTCCGGGTGCTGAAGTACTTCGATGTGCTCTGGAACAGACCTCCCTGGTAAGACCGGTTACCCGTGCCAGTCGACTGGAAGCACTGTATCTTTGCAGTGGTCAATCCGATTTCCTGCTTGCAGCACTCTACGAATCTGCTGAAACCGATAAACAAGCTTTATTGGTTCGGCACGATGAAGCTATAACCCGGTTATCCCAGTCAGATCTGCTGTTCAAGGCCTATGTTTCCAAGGCTCTGGATGAACCCTATGACGCGTCAACCCTGTTTGCAGACCGGGCTTTTCGTCCGGCTGATGTATATCTGTTCAATGGGTACACCGGCGGGCAAGAAGCATCACATCAGGCGTTAATTGAATCCTGGAAGCAGGCAATTAACGACCGTCGTGGGCTAATGCACCCATCACAGATGGTGATGATACTTACCGTTGTAACCGCACTGCACACGCAGGATGCGGATTATGCCGCCATACAAGAGCTTTCATCACAGATTTCTGGAAATAATCAATTCCCGGATATACAGCCGAAGCATGTCATGCTCAAACGCATGGCATTTGCCTCTGTTGTGCAGGGCTTTTTTCAGTCGGCCTTACAACTTTACCGCCAGGAATTAATTCCACTCAGCGATGCTATCGCTTCGCCCGAGGAATATCTCAGGGTTACCATTGATTATGGCAACATTCTGTTCCGACTGGGAAACGTAAACGGTGCCCTGCAAACGTACAAGTCTGTCTATGACAACCCGGCTACGGAAAATCTGGATTCTCGCTATCAGTCGGCCCTGCTCAACAACCTGGCAGTATCATACCTGAATGCAGGTTTTTTCGAGGACTACATCAACCTGCAGATACTTGCTTACCAGAGGGCGGTTGAAACCGGAGAAATAGATGCCCAACTCCGGGCACTGGCAAATCTGTACATATTCCACTGGAGAAACCAGGATTGGAACAATGCTGAAATCTACCTGAATGAAGCACTTCAGCTGGCCCTGACCCACGAAATGGATCGGGAGCTGGCCAACATATACATGCTGTTCAGTACCTATCACACAAATTTCAGCAACGATTACGATAAAGCACTGGAATTTATCAATCTCGCACAATCAGTCATTGATCCGGATGCCGGGTATCGTGTTCTGATTGTGACCTTGTCGGAAAAAATTGGCCTGCTTCGTGATATGGGCCGTATCGATGAGGCAATTGAGGTCACCCGGGAAGCGCTGGAAATGGTGCAAGGTCGGGACGATAAGCAGGCCATAATTGAATTTACGAGTCAGCTTGCTGATCTGCTGATTGGGTCGCAGCGGCTGGCAGACGCCGCACCGCTGATAGACTCCCTCAGGAAAACCCAGACCAGCGATGTCAGTTTAAGCATTCGCGCCTCGGTTGTAAACACCATCACACGCTACACCCGTCTGGAAAGCCGTTCAGACTTCAGCCACATTCATCAGCTGCGTGAAACGGTGAATGAGATTGTCAATGCTGTGCGACTTAGTGCAGACCTGCAAAGCGGTTTTGTTCGGCTGGAACCCGGGTACGAGGAATCATTCACCCTGCTGGTTGACGAACTTTTGCGTGTGGGTAAGTCGGCCGAGGCCGCGGTCTGGCTGGATGAAATCAAAAATCTGAATAAGGCAGCCTATGTTAACTCAAACCTGCTGAAATCATCGTTGCTCTCAGAGGAGGAATTTTTGTATGACCTGCAGCTAACCAATCAGATTGATCAACTCAGAATGCAACGTATTGGCGCAGCAGAGCAGGAGTACGTAGCGATGTCGACCCAACTGCTGCAGCTGATCAACGAAAAAAATGAAATCAACAATCGGATTCTGCGAGAATTCAGTGATAATCGGCTGCAAGTAGAGCAGTTACAACGTGTACTCAACGCTGATGAGCAGGCCCTGTCGTATCATGCTATCGATACGGTGATGTATGTTGTACAAGTGAGCCGGGAGCATCTGGAAATCTCGAGGGTCAAGATTGATGAGGACTTGACACGCCTCAGTGAGCAGATTGTTGATAGTTTCGAAGGTATGCAAACCGACCTGCACGACTTACATCGCTTCTACAAAATTATGGTTGAACCATACCTCGCTGATGACAAAGATCGCCTCTTCGTAATTCCTGACGCCTTCATGTATCGGATTCCGGTGGAAGCCCTGCCGGTTCATCGGCCTGAAGGTCGCGGGCAGTTCGGGCTTGCTACATATCTGATTGAACACTACCGGGTATCTTATCAGAATTCACTCAGCGATCTTGTGCGCTTGCGCAACCGCAAACGCGGCACCGACTTCGCCCGTGAATTCACAGGTACAGCTATTTCCGATTTTGATTTCAACAACGGCATGACCCAGCTTGGAACCAGCAGATACCGTCTGGTCAGTCTCCCCTTCGCACGGGAGGAGATTCAGGAGTCAGCCCGCATTTTATCAAGGTTTGGTCAGACAAAAACGCTGCTTAACGAGCAGGGAACGCCCGCACAAGTGCGCGCTGCGGCGCGTGACACCCGTATCCTGCATATAGCCTCTCATAGTTTCGTTTATGACTCTGACCCGTTGTTTTCTGTGCTTCAGCTACACCCCGGACAGGATGGACCTCAGTCTAATGGGCAAATTTATGCTTACGAACTGTTCACCGAGGAACTGACAAGTGAGCTGGTGGTACTCAGCTCGTGTGAATCCGGTTCAGGATCTTATATCCAGGGCAGTGGCATTATCGGTATAGGCAGAGCGCTGAGTTACGCCGGTGCTCACGCACTGATTTTGAATCTGTGGTCGGTGCGCGACCTGGCTGCCTCCCAAATCATGACCGGCTTCTACACCCATCTTGGCAGATACACCGACAAAGACCGGGCCATGCAGCAAGCAAAGATCCAGTTCATCAATTCGGTAAACAGTGACCCATCCGTATGGGCTCCGCTCATTGTATTCGGCGATCCGGGTTCAGTTTATGAACCGGTAAACTGGAAAGCTATACTTTTATTCAGTCTGCTTATCCTGTTGGGAGCAGGTGTTTTTGCCTATTACCGCAGGTAGTTCAGATATTGTCGGGCCGCCCTGCTATGGGCTCCGCCGTAGTCTGCTACAGTGCCCATCGTTTGTCTTGCCTGTTCAACCTTGCCCTGAGCCAGATAGGACTGTGCCAGATACCAGGTAGACCGCTCAAGTAAGAGTATATCGGCCGTATACGTCCGGACCAGCTCTTCAAAGCGTAATTCAGCGGCCTGAAATGCTCCCCTGTTGTATTCAATAATACCAATATTCAGCAGGGCCTGAGCTTTGTCATAATCCAGTCCGGTCGATTCGTACAAATCCTGTAGCTGATAAATTGCCGCGTCAGGAGATCCTTGCTGAGCCAATACAATAGCCTCCTGAATTTGGTCGCGGGCAGCATCGCTGGATTCGAACCCGGCATTTCCCCGAACCGTTGCATAATCCAGCACAGCGAGCGGTGCCAGTCCCGAAGTGGTTTCCAGTGAATACCAATAAATGGATCCTACTCCCACAACCAGGCTGATTCCTGCAGCCGCAGCAATGTTCCGGATACGCTGATAGCGTACATCCCGTGTACGGTTGCGTTTTTCAGTTGATTCAGCAGCGGTATAAGGCGACTCCACACTGAAATAGCGATTGAGGGCAACGGCTGTTTTCAGGTAATTGTATTTCGCTTTGTCTTCAATAACTTCAACCCACAGATCATTTATCTGATCCTGTGCTAATTTGCGAATGACAAAGCGGTCAACTCTCTCCTCGAAAGTAAGGCCTTGTTCGTTTCTTTCCACGATAGTAGTACGTTTAGTAAATTATTCAGGGAACCTGCTGTTCCCGAAAGTCAGATGGCGGTGCTTCTTCTCTCCAGTACGAAATTAATCGTATTGATGAGGTCATCCTTGCGAAAGGGTTTGGGCAGAAAGGCATCCATTCCGGCCTGAAGACAGTGGTCTCGGGTCTGTGAAGACAGGTTTGCCGTTACTGCAATGATGGGCACCTCTTTGTAGGTGTCCATCTGGCGAATCTGGCGAGCCGTTTCAATACCGTCAATCCCTTCACCAAGGTTGATATCCATGATGATTACATCATAGTTCTCTTGCCTGACCAAATCAAGGGCACTGTTTCCGTCTTCAGCGAAATTGATATCGTATTGCTTTCGAAGGAAATAATTTACTATAGAACGTATCTCCGCATTGTCTTCAACATGCAGCGTCTTGGGCATGTATACTTCTGAATTCACAGACACGGGCGATTCACTCTGGGTACTGGAGAGACTGGTGTGTTCTCCTGGTGTCCAGGTATATCCACCGGGCGACTTGCGTCCTTTGCCTTTGGTGTCAAAAATTACAGGTTGTATCAGCATGGTAACGAGTTGTTGAAAAATACGCTGTGTATGGTATCGGATGTGTTGTTCCATTTGTAAGGTCAGGCCGTTGATCAGGTCTGTATACTATAAAGAGTGTTTAGCACCCAATTTGTTACAAACTTTTTTTTCGGGCCGGCATCCGACGCATCATACTTGCTTAAAATAACCAGCACACAACAGGAATGTTACTGATACCACAAACCTAAAAATACTCTAATATTGGCTCCAGCGTAGAATAAAGGCCGTTTTTAACGCCATCCTCAACAACATTAAAGGATTCTATACTTCCTGCGATATAAATAATCGTCACGTCAATCCGATGAAAAAAAAATTCTGAAAAAATGCGGTTTTTTTTAATCGATCAAATCGATGAAATTCCGCTCCGACTCGTAATCTCCGATCAACGTGATTTCTGTACCGTTCCGAAGTACCGTTTCGGGATGGGGATTAATCTGCATATCGTCTTTATCCTGAATGGCGATAATACTGCATCCGGTCAATTTTCGAATACCACATGCTGCGATGGTTTTGCCTTGAAATTGCTTGGGAGTTTGCATGCGAAACACATTCAGTCCCTCGGCAATCATGAGCACCTCATCACGCTCAAGTACGTTGAAAATGGCATTGGCTCCCATGGATGCGTACGACATCACAAAATCGGCTCCGGCACGATGTAAGGTGTTCACGTTTCGATCGAGGGTAGAGCGCGAAATAATTTGAATATCCGGTCGGAGTCGGCGGCAATACAACGTCAGGTATATGTTTACATCATCACTGTGGGTTGTGATAATGACCGTATGAGCCCTGTCGATGCCGGCACGGGTGAGCACTTCACGGTCCGCGGCATTTCCAATTACCGTATGCGAGCATTTGGCGGCCATAACCGGATCTTTTTCAACTACCACAAATTCCATCTGCCGGTCATTGAGCGACTTGGCCGTAGCACGTCCCACTTTACCGGCACCAATTATGACTACGGGTCCGTCTTTGACGTTGAAAATCCCGAAGTAATCATCGTAGTTACGGAGCTGTTCTACAGATCCTCCGAGAACCAGCACAGACAAGTCCGTTATCAGGGTATCCGGTTGGGCAATACGGAACACACCCCGCTCCCAGATTCCGACTACATTCACACCAATTACTTCTCTTAAGCGCGTTTCAGCGAGGGTCTTACCCACCAACGGGGTCCCTGTTGCCGGTGCCTCCCCGATAATCAGCTGGTCGAACCGGCCAATCACGTGCACTCGGGCATTTCCTCCCAGGGTTCTGCGGGCCAGTGAGTGCCCCATAAGAGCGCCAAGCTGTACTACATGATCACTTCCTGCCAACTTGAGAATGTCAACCGAATCAACACTGTGAGCAAGACTGACGATGGGAATATCCGGACAGATCTCACGTGCCGTGAACACGACGTTGGTGTTGATCATATCATTGCCGGTGGCAACCAGCATGGCTGCTTTGGAGACCCTGGCTTTGTTGTAGGTATTGGGATCATCCAGCTCCCCGAGCATTACCTTCACCCCCTGATCATTCAGGTTTAAAGCCTGCTGAAGATCATTGACCAATACGAAATATGGGTACCCGTAATCCTCAAGTTTTGCAATCAGTGTTCGGGTAATTGGATCATGATTAGTAATAAGAACATGCCCTTCCAGGTTTTCATCCAGCTCTACAGGTGCTTTACTCCTGTTCTGCGCCTCGAGCCAGGGTGCATAAAAAAACTGAATAAAGGTAAAGGGCAGCAGTACCAGCAGGAATACAATACCAGACAGCAGTACCACCATGGAAAAAAGTCTGCCCAGATCTGACGCGAAGGTTATATCGCCGAAGCCAAGTGTTGACATCACGGTCAGGGTCCAGTAGAATCCGGTAAGCCATGAAAACTTCTGCCCTTCATGCTCCATGAGGATATGAAACAAGACCGAATAGACTACAATAAGCAGGAAAAGGATGGCAACGAACTTTAAGAGCCGACCAATATTGGTTTTAGCCTTTCGATTCTGCAGAAAATAGGCAACTTGTGCGGAGACAAACTTCATGAGTATAAATAAACCGGCTTGACTTGGTGGGATATCCTCGCCAAATTTACTTTTTTAATATCACACTACACAGCATTTTGAAAATTGTAATCATTGGCTCCGGCGATGTTGGAATTGATTTGTCGCTCATGCTCTCCGGAGAGCGTCAGGATGTGACCATTATTGATCAGAGCCGCGAAGCGCTCAAGCGCTGTGCTGAGTCCAGCGATATCCTCGTCATTGAGGGCAACGGCACCTCCCCTAATATTCTGGTTAAGGCCGGAGTCCCCACCTGCGATCTGGTCATTGCTGCCACCAACAGCGATGAGGTTAACATCGTAGCGTCCATGATGAGTAAACGACTGGGCGCAAAAAAGGTAATAGCACGCGTTCGTAATGAGGAATTACTGGGCGAGGCGGCACCGGTAAAGCCAGCCGATCTTGGTATCGATGTTATTATCAATCCGGAACTTAGTCTGGCTGGTGAAATTACACTGCTGGTCAAAAGAGCAGCGGCCTCAGACCTGATTGAAATTGCCGGGGGCAGAATGCAGGTAATCGGGATACGGCTGCCTGCCGGGTCTCCGCTTATCGGGTTGAGTATGGAAGAGTATGCCGGGAACAATGCAAATATTGATTTCAGGGTGGTAGCTATTTACCGGGGCGGAATCACCATCATCCCCCGTGGAAATCACCTTTTCAGGGCAAATGACCAAATTTTCGTCATCTCGCTTTCCGAACACATCAAACAGATAATCCGGTCAACCGGCGTCGGAGAGCAATCCGTTCAGAATATCATGATTGCCGGGGGAACCCGGGTAGGACAGCGTGTTGCCCAGTTACTTTGTCAGCAGGCCCGGGGCTGGAAAATTAAACTCATAGAGCCCAGTTATGAGGCTTCCTACCAGATAGCCAGCGAAAACCGGAATATTCTTGTCTTGCAGGGTGACCCAACCGATCCCGGCTTGCTGGCCAGCGAGGGAATTACGGACACCGATGTGTTTATCGCCGTAACAGACGACGAGGAATCCAATATCATTTCCTGTCTGATGGCCAAACACCTGAAAGTACCCAAGGTAATTGCGATGGTATCCAAGCCTGACTACATCCCCTTGAGCCAGACCATAGGACTTGACGCTTCGGTGAACAAAAAAACCTCCATTGCCAATGAAATCCACCGCTATGTACTTGGCAGTAACCTTATGCAGGTTGCCGGTCTGCACGGTATTGACGCTGAAATTCTGCAGTTGAAAATATCCGCAAACTCCAATGTTGCCGGAAAACAGGTGAAACATCTACGTTTGCCGGAAGGATGTATGATTGGTGGAATTGTTCATGATCAGAGCGTTTCCGTAGCCACAGGCAACGACACCCTCAACCCCGGTGATTCCGTGTTTGTGTTTTGTCGCCACGCCGTTATCAATGCCGTTGCTGATTATCTGCGATGAGCCATCTGTTTAACACAGCCCGATCGGTGTCACGACCTAAAATAGATTTCAGGCTGATCACCGGTGTTCTGGGACTCTTCACATTCTTTATGGGCTTTGCCCTGTTTACACCGGTCCCCATTGCGCTGATTTACGGCGAAAGCATCTGGTGGACGTACCTGGCAGGTGCAGCGGCGGCATTTGTTGTGGGCGGCAGCGCCTGGAAACTATTTAAACCCACCGATGATATCCGTCCGCGCGAAGCCTTTTTCATCGTGTCGGTAACCTGGATTGTTTTATCCGTATTCGGCGCCATACCCTTTTGGCTCAGCGGGAGTCTGGAGAGTATAGCAGACGCCTTTTTCGAAACAATAAGCGGCCTCACCACCACCGGTGCTACGGTTTTCGGGGGCGTATCGCACAACGGTCAGATGAATGTTTACATTGAAGATCTAGACCTGAGTCTGGTTTTCTGGCGTTCCATGCTGCACTGGATCGGGGGTATGGGTTTCATTGTACTTTCCCTGGCTATCCTCCCCTTTGTAGGGTTGGGTACAGGCAATCTGTTTCAGGCTGAAAGCAGCGTACAGGAAACCGATAAGCTGACTCCACGGGTACAGCAAACGGCAACCTATCTGTGGACCGTCTACATCGCTTTTACATTGCTGCATTTTATCCTGCTCTGGGTACACCCCTCCATGAACTGGTTCGATGCGATTAATCATGCGATGTCTACGCTGGCAACCGGAGGATTTTCTACGAAAGACAGCAGTGTCGGGTATTTCGACTCAGCCTATGTTGACTACGTAATTATTGTCTTCATGTATCTGGCCGGTATCAGCTTTGCGATGCATTTCAGGTTGCTTCAGGGCAAGACCAAACAATTTTTCAACAACAGGGAAACCCAGTTTTTCACCATAATCTCCCTGCTGGCCATCCTGGCTATATCTCTGGGACTGTGGCTTCAGCATGACTACACTCCGTCCGACGCCCTGCGTTACGGAGCATTTCAGGCGATGTCTATTCTGACTACTACCGGTTACGCAACCGACAACTACGAGACCTGGTCTGCCTTTCCCCTCGTCATTTTAATTACCTTGTACTTCGCAGGCGGATGTGCCGGATCCACGAGCGGTGGAATCAAAATGTTTCGTCATCTGATTATGTTAAAGGCGATAAGCAGGGAAATACGACAGACGGTGCACCCCAGAGCTGTAATTCCGCTGCGCATCGGTGAACGAATCATAGAACCCCCGATTGTCAGAAAGATTCTGAGTTTTTTCATGCTCTACCTGCTGCTGTTTATTACCGGTGGCATTGCATTATCCGCCATGGGCGTTGATTACATATCAGCCTTCAGTGCCAGCATTGCCAGCCTCGGCAGCATTGGTCCTGCGCTGGGCGATTTCGGTCCAACCGATAATTTTGCCAGTCTTCCGGCAGCCGGTAAATGGCTGATGAGCCTTTTTATGCTGGTTGGTCGACTTGAACTGTTCACAATCATCGTCCTGTTTTCATTGCCTTTCTGGAGAGAATGACCCTTAGTAGTTGATTTTACAGCGATTTTGACCTGTAATCATTATCTTGTTGTATTAACTAGTATTGATCAACTAAACGGAAAGTATTTTGTCTACTGTAAAATCAACGGACACTGTGCGTGTTCACTATACCGGTACAACTGATGACGGCGTAACTTTTGACAGCTCAAGAGAGCGTGAACCCCTTGAATTCACGATGGGACAAGGACAACTGATTCCAGGCTTCGAAAAAGCGGTGGAAGGCATGACCGTGGGAGATTCCACAACGGTTCGCATACCTGCCGAGGAAGCCTATGGCGAAGTTCGTGATGAGATGGTAGTTGATGTTGAGCGAGGTAAATTCCCGGAGGATATCACCCCTGAGGTAGGGCTTCAGCTTCAAATTCAACAGCCCAACGGGCAGCCAATGCCCGTTGTGGTCAAGGCAGTCAACGATACCCATGTCACCCTTGATGCCAATCACCCGCTGGCCGGGCAGGCACTCAACTTTGACATTGAGCTTGTTGAAATCAAATAAGTCTCATGCATATATAAAAAAAAGCGTGACTGCCCGGGGCAATCACGCTTTTTTTATGTCATACAGATACCTTACTTATCAGTAAGCGCTGTAATACCCGGAAGCTCTTTACCTTCCAGATATTCCAGGCTGGCTCCTCCGCCCGTGGAAACGTGGGTAACTTTATCGTCAAGCCCCGCTTTTTTAATAGCTGCGGCAGAGTCACCACCGCCAATGATGGAAATAGTCCCTTTTGCGGTAGCTTCCGCCAGAGACCTGGCTACAGCGAAGGTCCCGTTGCTGAAATTGCTCATTTCAAAAACACCCATCGGACCGTTCCAAATTACAGTACCGGCCTGACGGATAACATCGGAAAACAGACTTACAGATTTCGGACCGATATCCAGGGCCATCCATCCGTCTTCAATTCCGTCCTCTTCTACCGTCTTGATCGGCGTGTCGTTGCTGAATTCCTGTGAAACTACGGAGTCTACCGGAAGCAACAGCTTCACACCCTTGGCCTCGGCCTTCCTCATCAGCTCACCGGCCAGTTCCACGCGGTCTTCTTCCAGCTTGGAGTTTCCGATAGGCAGCCCCTTGGCTTTGTAAAAGGTGTAGGTCATGCCTCCCCCCACAATAATGGTATCGACCTTGGAAATCAGGTTCTCGATTACCGGAATTTTATCGGAGACTTTGGCCCCTCCCAATACGGCAACGAAGGGTCGTTTCGGAGCATTGACGCTGTCGCTGAGGTATCGGATTTCCTTCTCCAGAAGGTATCCTGCGGCGGCGGGCTGCAAAAACCCGGTAATACCGGCCACCGAAGAGTGCGCACGGTGGGAGCTGCCGAACGCGTCATTGACAAAGACGTCACCGTGTGCTGCAAGGGCTTTTGAAAATTCAATATCATTTTTGGTTTCCCCCTTGTGAAAACGGACGTTTTCAAGCAAGACAATCTCGCCGAAACCGGCTTCATTAATCACACGGGTTGCCTCCTCACCAATGCAGTCGCCGGCGAAGTGGACTTTCGCAGCCACTTTACCTGCCAGATAATCGGCTACCAGTTTAAGGCTGAATTCTTTGTCGTCCGGGCTTTTCGGCCGACCAAAATGGGAGAGCAGAATAACTTTCCCGCCCCGCTCGGTCACATAATTAATACTTTTCAGCGCCGCCGTAATTCGGTTATCATCGGTGATGACACCATCGGCAACGGGCACGTTAAAATCAACGCGCATTACCACATTTTTACCCTTTACATCCAGATCTTCAATAGTCAGTTTTGCCATAATTCTACTTGATTTAAGAAATAATTACTGTATTCACAGGCTTTTGGTAAGATACCGAAAAACCGGCACTTCAGACAGTAAAACCGGCAGAATTACACCACACCTGTACGACATCGGTGCACATCGGGCTGGCACGGACGGCCCGATTGACCCGGATTTTATGTGTATATTTCACACCGGCAAATTTTTTCCTCAAACCAAGGCGATGCAAAACAAAATTTACACGGATAATGCAGCAACAACGGCCATGGACCCACGGGTTCTGGATGCTATGCTGCCCTATTTTCTGGATGTTTATGCCAATGCCAACTCGGCCCATCAGCCCGGACGACAAGCGCATGTTGCCGTGGAGGAAGCTCGTGAGAAGATTGCCGGAATAATCGGTGCTGAACCCGCTGAAATCGTTTTTACCAGCGGTGGTACCGAGAGCAACAATGCCGCCATCGGGGGTGTTTTGGCTGCAACCGGCAAATCGCATGTAATCACTTCCAATGCAGAGCATCACGCGGTATTGCATCCTGTAGCCAGCGCAGCGAACCGTGGAATTGACTCAACCCTGCTGCCGGTCGACCAGACCGGCAAGGTCAGCGCCGCGGATGTAGCCGCCGCCATCGGACCACATACGGCGCTGGTTTCACTCATGCACGGCAATAATGAAGTCGGCACCCTGAATCCTATCGATGAAATTGCAGCGGTCTGCAGAAGCAACGGCGTCCTTTTTCATAGTGATACCGTGCAGACCGTCGGAAAGATTCCCGTGCATGTTGACGCGTTGGGTGTAGATTTTCTTAGCATGAGCGCACATAAATTTTACGGTCCGAAGGGCGTCGGCGCCCTGTATATCCGCTCCGGATCTGCATGGAAACCCTGGATGGAGGGAGGCTCGCAGGAACGCCGAAGACGCGGCGGGACCCTCAATGTTCCGGGTATCGTGGGTATGGGGAAAGCCCTGGAACTGGCCGCCTCGGAAATGCAGGAAAACCGCACCCATGTAGAAAAACTAAAACATGCCCTGATGCAAGGGCTCACAGAACGACTGGGTACAGCCGTGCAGTTTAACGGTGATCCGCAGAACGGACTTTTCAATATTGTGAACTGTTCGTTTGTACACCCCGCCGAACGAGCCATAGACGGTGAAATGTTACTGTTGAATCTGGATATTGAAGGCATCTACTGCTCCAACGGATCGGCTTGTACCTCCGGAGCCATCGAGGCCTCTCATGTACTGCTGGCTCTGGGCATTCCCTATGATATGGCCAAATCGAGCATTCGTTTCAGCCTGGGTAAAAACAACACCATTGATGAAATTCCGCTCATCATTGACAAAACCGAGGCCATTTTGCGCCGCATGACATCCCAAAAACTATGAAATCCTCATCTATCAAACGGGTCTGCGTATACTGCGGATCCTCGCCCGGCAGTCAGGAAGCCTACACCGCAGCAGCGCGTGAACTGGGTAAGCTTCTGGCTGAAAACCACATAGAACTGGTGTACGGCGGGGCGTCTATTGGGGTGATGGGAGCCGTTGCCAATGCTGTAATGGAAAACGGTGGCAGGGTCACGGGCATCATTCCCCACGGTTTATTTCAGCGGGAGGTAGCCCATGAGGGGATTTCATCGCTCCTTGTAGTTGATTCTATGCATGAGCGCAAGGCCATCATGGCCGGCATGGCCGACGCGCTGGTAACCCTGCCGGGCGGATTCGGCACCCTGGAAGAGCTCTTCGAAATGGTCACCTGGAATCAGATCGGCATCCACGACAAACCCATTTTTTTGCTGAACACGATGGGTTTTTACAATCCGCTGCTCAAATTCATTGAACACACCGTGACGCAGGGTTTTGTCAGGCGCGGACAGGAGTCGCTCATGCGCACCGCTGAAAATCCGACCGAACTTATACATTTGATCAAAACGGCGACGGCCGGACAGGAAACTTACCAGGAACTCAGACCCTAACACTATGAAACTCGATGTACTGGCCATTGCGGCCCATCCGGACGATACCGAACTTAGCTGCTCCGGCACACTGGCCGCCATGGTGCAGCAAGGCAGACGGGTCGGTGTGCTGGATCTGACCCGAGGTGAGATGGGAACACGGGGAACGCCGGAACTTCGACTGCAGGAGGCCGCGGCGGCCGCTGAAATTCTGGGACTTACCCTAAGGCACAATTTGAGTCTGCCCGATGCAGGACTCACCAACACCGCTGAGCATCGAAATGCCATCATTCAGGCTGTGCGCACCTACCAACCCGACATCTGCCTGATCAACAGCCCGGACGATCGTCACCCCGACCATGGCAATGCAGCCCGTCTTACCCTGGATGCACTGTTCTACAGCGGACTGCGAAAAATTGAAACACGCGATGACGATGGGGAACTTCAGAAGATATGGCGACCGTACCACACCCTGCATTACATGCAGGACCGTTCGTTCAACCCTACCCTTGTATTCGACATCACCGACACCATTGAGCTCAAGGAAAAAGCCATACTGGCATTTTCCTCCCAGTTTAACGTAACCAATCCGGGTAACGAACCGGAAACCTACATCAGTTCCTCTGCATTTTTCGAGGCCCTGCGCGCCCGGGCAATGCATTTCGGACATATGATTGGTGTTCGTTATGGCGAACCCTTTCTGTATCACGGGGGACCTCTTCCGGCCGGAGGAATGGATTTTCTGTTCCGTCACAAACCGGTACGCTGATAAAGCGGTCAGACTTTAATGATAATTTTGCGTCGGTACATGAACAGCAGAATCAGGTACCATAAAAACACCCAGAGTATACTGTAACCCAGAGAGGCATTGATGGTACTCAGCCAGGAATCGAAGAAGGTACGGAATATCCACTGTTGAGCCGATATAGTAGCCCCGTCGGCAAGCGTTACATCAATGAGTCCGAGCGTACGGGCGATGATACCGCTCATAAAAAATACAGTAATGGCATTTACGCCGTAGACTACAAACGGCTCGGTCCAGCCTTTATAGCCTTTCACGTCGATGAACCAGTAGCAAAGCGCCAGACCTACCATAGCCTGTCCACCGGTCATAACTGCATAGGAGCTGCTCCAGATGGGTTTGTTGATGGGGAAGTGCCAGGCCCAGATGTATCCGATGATAATGAGCAGACTGCCGGTAACCATGAGTTCAGCGGTCTTGCGGATTTCATCGGTTTCCCTGTTACGCAGGATGTGACCGGCCCAGACGCCCAGCAAGGTAGTGGAAATAGCCGGAAAGGTGCTCAGCAACCCTTCGGGATCCCACTGCCGTCCGGTCCCCACCCATAAATGTTGTCCCAGTATGGCGCGGTCTACAAAAGCCGCCAGGTTATTGATTTTGTCATCAATCAGACCGGCGCCGTGTCCCGGAACGGGAATCAAAAACATCACAGCCCAATACAGCAGCACAAAAGCGGCGGCCCAGTACAGCTGAACCCGCGGTCTGAAATACAGAAATATGGCCGACGCGATGAAGTAACAGATGGCAATGCGCTGCAATACCCCCATGATACGAATCATATCCAGCCCGTCACGCAACCCGAATGTGGGTTCCAGCTGAAAGAAAGGGTACGAAGCCAGGATAAGTCCCAGCAGAAAGAGCACCCCCGATCGCTTGAGCGCCTTGATCAGCAACGGCCCGCGGTCTTCACCCTTCTCCAGCTTTCCGGAGAAAGCGAAGACAATGGCTACACCCACAATGAACAGAAAGAAGGGAAATATCAGGTCTGTTGGCGTCCATCCATGCCAGTCGGCATGTTTCAGCGGACCGTACATGGCGCTCCAGGTGCCCGGATTGTTGACAAGAATCATCCCCATAATGGTGATACCACGGAAAGTATCCAGGGAAAGCAGCCGTTTCGATGCCAGCGGTTGATTGGGAGTCATAGTGAGGTGAAATTAAGGTGCCGGGATTCAGACAAGCCGTCCGGACGGCTAAAAAAGCGGACCGGCGGACTTCTGAAATAATCGATGATAAATCTATGACATAGTACGTATTGCCGGAATCTGAATCAACGCAAAACTACGGGAACCCAGGTAGTTGCATTGCCGATGTAGGGGCGTTGCTGCAGCATGAAATTCACCAGTTGTTCCTCTCCGTTGACCCGAACCCTGCTGTTCACCGATAGGGCCACAGCGGTCTCGTCCTGACCGGCGAGGGGAAGTGCGATTTCAGCGGTGTAGCCATCGCGACCAGCCTGCACCTGCCAGCGCATCCCCTCCAGCATAGCCTGATTGTCCGGGTGAACCGGTCCGGCAAAGTGGGCAAAAAAACTACTGAAGGTACGCATCGTGATGTCGGATATACCCCGCTGCGAAAACGGGGTCAGGTACATCCCGCCTGTAAGATGGGTCTGCCCACTACCCGGCGGTCGCAGCAGTAAGGTAAAATCCGCAGGCTCCATCCAGGTGGATTCCCTGCGCGGGGTTTGATCAACAATTACCAGAATCTGCTCCCCTCCGGACCAGCCGGATTGTGATGCCGGCACAACAGGCAAACCGGTTTTAACGTCAACGGCAACATAGAGGGTATCGGCCAGGAAACGAAATGCGGCCCGGACCCGGCCTTCGGCCCCTGCTGCTGCCGGGATGAGTTCCGTAAACTCACCATCCTCCCATTCCAGCACCTCACCATCAGGTACTGCCGCAGCACCGGTTGCCAGAATTTCCTCACGGGACCGCTGGTAAACCAGAAACCCTTCCGGGTCAACACGATACATAGGATCATCCATGAGTTTTCTGAACTGCTCACGGGTATTCCGGGCGAAGGGTTCCAGCTCCGGAATAATTTGTTGCACATACCGGTTCTCCTTAAAGCGGTCATCGCGCAACTCAGAGAGCGTCTGGTCAAAAAGGTCCAGCGACTCGGCGATGGTTTGAATATTCAGCGGTTTACCCGGTGTAAAGAGCGGGGTAAATACATTGTCCGTCCAGCCATAGTCCATATACAGCCGCAGCAGTGGTCGTAAAACCTGATAGGCATCGTTTCCGGCCAGATGCTCAATGGCGTCCCTCCAGGCATCCTCAGGATTGTAGGAGAAGGGGCGACGGGCATATTGTCCCACCGTGTAGAGCGGTATCATGGAAAGGTAAGGCGTGTCCATCGGGTTGGCGATGATGCCCTGGGTGGTTTGTGAAAGCGCCGGCTCACGACCTGTAACCGGACCGACTATAGGTCGCCAGGTTTCGAAATCGTTAACCGGGAAGTTATCCCACAACAACGGTTTGCGACCGATGTAGTCTGCCCAAAGTTCAGCATCTTCGCGGGTGATTTGTGCAGGGGCGATGTCAGAACCGGTCCAGAACAGTGGTATGTCATCGGGAATGCCTTCAGAAAGCGTACGCAGGTAGTCGCGATTGCCCCATGCGGCCGTGTAGGTTGTGGGACAGACAATCAACGGCACGTCACGCATACGAAGGTCTTCCCGCAGCCGACGGACCAGATGGGCATGCGCCTCGCCCAGACTGGCAAACTGTTCGCGATCATCGGCATGCTGCAGGGTCTCCGGCACATCATCCAGGAACAGAGCGATATGTGCTACGCCCAGGTTAAGCATATCCGATACCTTAGCCAGCAGGGCAGCATAATCTTCCTCGCTGGAATAGGTAATCGACAATCCCGGACTTATGGCAAACCATAATACAACATCAGCCTCTTCGGCGGCACGGATATAGTCCTTGAAACGGTCAAGGTGTTCACCGGTGTACGGCTCTTTCCAGCGTGTACGATGAAATGGATCATCTTTGGGAGCGTAGAAATAGTGTTTGAGCCCGGCCTCTCCCATGAAATCAATCATATCGAGGCGGGCTTCGTGCGACCATGGAGTGCCGTAAAAACCTTCTACAACACCTGTGTACTCAAAGCGCTGGGCATTTTCCCAGGTACGCCAGGCGAAAACAACCAGCAGAAAAACGCCGGTAACGGCGGCGATTACGTAACGACTGAAATTAGACCGGTCCATAGGCGTTTAAATCAGTTTAAAGTGTAAAGTTTAGCTCAGGATACGGCCTTTCGCAGCTCCGCGCGGATGTTGGCGAGGATTGTCTGCTGGAGGTAGGCATGAATAGAAGGATTTCCCGCAGTAATACGTTTTCCCGTCAGCCATTGCTCCCCTCCGTCCCAGTCTGTAACCAGACCGCCGGCCTCACGAATCAGTAAAGCCCCGGCGCCGACATCCCACGGCGCCAGCGCATATTCATAGAATCCATCGTACCTGCCCGCCGCCACATAGGCCATATCATAGGCTGCCGATCCGGGTCGGCGAACACCGTGTGTTTCACGCATAAGTACATGAAAAACCTTCATATAATCTTCCAGCACACTCAGGTCGCGGTACGGAAACCCGGTGCCAATAAGGGCTTCAGCCGGTTCGGTGGTCTGGCTTACCCGAATGGAGTGACCGTTCAGTCGCGTCCCTTGTCCGGCCTCAGCCGTAAAGAGTTCGTCTTGCGCAACACCCAGGACCAATGCCACCGCTGGTTCCTGCTTAATCCACAGGGCGATGGATACGGAATAAAAGGGCACACCATGCGCGAAATTCGTGGTTCCATCGATGGGATCGATAATCCAGGTACGGGCATCGGTAAGTCCGTCACCGCCGTGCGATTCCTCGGCAAGCATCTGATCATCCGGATACATCCGTCGTATCACAGATTTTATAGCATTTTCGCTGGCTACATCGGCCTCGGTCACCAGGTCGTGACGACCCTTGAGCTCAAATGACTGGGCGCGGCTGCGTTGGGTGTAGGTGGAAATGACCGCTGCTCCGGCACGGGCAGCTTCAACGGTAGTTTGCAATTCCTGACTTGGCATATGAAGGGGCTGATTTGGTACGTATTAGATTCAAATTTGATCGGGGTTGGGAAACAGGCGATCCAGGAGTTCCTGTTCGTAGCGCAGCCGTTCCCTTGACACTTCCATGAGAAGTTGCTGACACGTCTTCTTTTCCTCGATATCCGCAGCCTGCGCGTACTGCTGCTGAAACTCCTGCTTGAGCTTGTCGAGATAGTGCAGTTTCAGGGAGCGAAGTTCCCCTTTGGCAATTTTATGGACATCTTTTTTGCGCTGCATCTCCAGGGCTTCCTGTTTGCGGGCGCTGGGCGTGTAGCGGTCCATCATGACTTCACCCACCAGTGCCGGCCACGGACTGGGCAGGGCCGTGTACACACTTACCGAAATGGGTTTACCGGTTTCATAGCGGGCAATCATATCGGCAAAAAGCATGCGGTATTCTTCATCCTGAAAATGGTCTTCGTTACACTGCGATCCGATGTATTCAACCATGGGATGTCCATGACGCAGCATCAGACGAAGCAGCTCCCGCTCGTAGCCGGGTTTACGGCCCGTAGGTGCAACCGGCGGCTGAACGGCAGGGGTAGATTCGCCCGGCCAGGGTCCGGCATCAAAGGGGGTACCCTCCCTGCCGGACTCCGTGGGAATATCCAGCCAGTCTGGCGGCGGACCTGTCTGTGGATTATCTGTATGGGACTGTAATTCTTTCCCGTCACCAACGGGCGGACCAAAACGGTCTTGCGGCACCCCGGTGTCAGTCTGCCTGCCTGACGAACCGGTGGGATTATTGGCCTGTTGCCGGCCACGGGCAGCAGGTTCCTGCCCTGTCCCCTGATCCTGAACATTCCGTGTGCTGACCGTATCACGTCTGCGATTTCGTTGGTTGGCTTTGTCACGGGCCCTGGCAACCTCGGCACGCTGCAGGTTCAATTGTTCAAACAGTGCACGGTCGCCCATCCCGGTCAGCGAGGAGAGCCGTTGCACCCAGGCCTGCTGGGCGATTTCGTCGGGGATTTCAGCGATGGAACGAAGGATACTCCCTATAGTGGCTGTCCGGTGGAAGGGATCATCCCACTTGCCGGCCAGGCGGGTTTTATCAATGAGAAATGCTACAAAATCACGGGCTTGTTCATTACGGTATTGCACGAAGGAGTCCCGACCAAAGCGCCGCACAAACGAATCGGGGTCTTCCCCATCGGGCAGCTGGAGCAGTCGTACATCCAGTCCTTCCCGAAGCGCCAGGTCAACCGAACGGCTCATGGCATTTTGTCCGGCCAGGTCGCTGTCGTAAATCATCAGCAACGTCTCCCCATACCGATGCATGACCTTCAGCTGTTCGGCGGTGAGCGCGGTGCCGCTGGTCGCAACGGCATTGCTGATACCGGCCTGATGCATAGAAAGCACATCGGTATAGCCTTCTACAAGAATCACTTCCCGATGCTTACGGATTTCATTTTTGGCGACATGAATACCGTAGAGCACCTCGCTCTTGTTGTAGACCAGCGTCTGGGGGGAGTTGATGTATTTGGGAGCCTTCCGCCCGTCGGATACCGGAACGTTCTCCATTATTCGTCCTCCGAAAGCAATTACCTTGCCCGAAGCGTTAAAAATGGGGAACATAATCCGGCTTCGGAACACATCGAAGGCCGTTTCTCCGTTTCTGCCGAATTTGATAAGTCCGGCCTGCTCGAGGTAGTGTTCATTCACCCCTGCCTTTCGTGCGGCGTTCAGTAAGGTATCATACGCGGCAGGAGCGTAGCCAATTCCATATTTTCGCACCGTCTGGCCGGTAAAGCCGCGTTTGTCCAGATATTTTCGCGCTTCCAGGGCCTCCGGATTTTCCGTGAGCTGCTTGAAAAAGAAACGGCCTGCAAAAGCCAGTGCATGGTAGATGCCTTCTTTTTCCCGGTAGCGTTCGTCATTTTCAGGCTGCGACTCTTCGGGTACATCCACACCAAAGCGCGCCCCGAGCGACCGGATGGCCTCCGTAAAACTCACCCCGTCCTGTTTCATGACGAAACTGATTACGTCACCGGATTCGCCGCAACCGAAACACTTGTAAATACCCAGATTGGGTGAGACGTTGAATGAGGGCGATTTTTCATTATGAAAAGGGCATAATCCCTGGAAATTGCTGCCTGTGCGCCGCAATTTGACATAGTCGGAGACCACTTCCACGATATCGGCTGCGGCTTTGACTTCTTCTTTGATGTGATCAGGAATCATGAAATTAAGATAGCAGATTTACCGGTGACCGTACAGAACTAATCGGCGGTATCGCTTTCATAAGTCGGCGGCTGTGGGTATATTCGTGCCTGATATTTTTACGCAAAAAACCTCCCAATATTAATTAAACAGGATCAACGCATGAGCGTTTTAGTTGGAAAAGATACCCGTCTGGTAGTACAGGGGTTCACCGGTAAGGAAGGCAGTTTTCACGCCGAACAAATGATTGAATACGGAACACCGGTCATTGGTGGAGTAACACCCGGCAAAGGCGGAACCCGTCACCTGGACCGGCCGGTATTCAATACCGTTGCGGATGCCGTTGCACAGGAAGGTGCCAACACCTCTGTGATTTTTGTACCTCCGGCCTTCGCATCCGACGCCATCATTGAATCAGCTCTTGCCGGTATCAAAGTTATCATCTGCATTACCGAGGGGATTCCGGTCAAGGATATGATTGTGGCCAAAGATGTGGTCAATCGCACCGGTGCCACGCTGATTGGTCCGAACTGTCCGGGTGTTATCACGCCGGGTGAGGCAAAGGTTGGCATTATGCCGGGTAATATCTTCACCCCCGGACCCATCGGGTTGATTTCCCGTTCTGGTACCCTGACCTATGAAGCCGTTGACCAGCTCAGTAAAGCCGGTCTGGGACAAACCACCGCCATTGGTATCGGTGGTGATCCGGTAATTGGCACCACCCATACGGATGCCGTGAAGCTGCTGAACGAAGATCCTGACACCGAAGCCATCATGCTTATTGGTGAGATTGGTGGTACGGCCGAAGAAGAAGCGGCGGCCTACATCAAAGAGCACGTCAGCAAGCCTGTAGTAGCCTTCATCGCCGGACAGACCGCCCCTCCGGGTCGACGTATGGGTCATGCCGGTGCCATTGTATCCGGTGGCAAAGGCACGGCCGAAGACAAGATGAAAGCGCTGGCCGCTGCGGGTATCACAGTATGTGAAAGTCCGGCAGTCATGGGAGAAACCATGAAATCGCTGCTGGGCCGCTAAAAATCACCGACCATCCTGGTAAAAGCCGGTGCCGCCCGTTTCGGATGCTCCGGCTTTTTTTTTGCATCGACCGAACAACCCCTAACCTTCACAGATTGTGACCAACCTTACAGATACCGTCAAAGAGGTGGTCATGGGTGTTTTACCTATGGCTGCTGTGGTTTTTGCGCTGCAATTTACCATCATCTGGGTGGACTGGGTCATCTTTATCCAGTTCGTTGCCGGTCTGGCCATGGTCATGGGCGGACTGATTTTGTTTTTGCTGGGAGTTCATGTGGGTTTGCTTCCCATAGGCGAGCGTATTGGCTCGGCCCTGCCACAAACCGGTAAGCTATGGGTCATTCTGGTGGCCAGTGTAGTACTCGGATTCGTTGTTACGATTGCAGAACCCGATGTCAGGGTGCTGGCCTCCTATGTAGACACAGCCTCTCAGGGCGTTATTGACCGAAGCATTCTGGTCTTCGCCGTTGCCGTGGGGCTGGCCCTGTTTGTGGGGATTTCGATGCTCAAAATCACGCTGGGAATACCAATCAGGTACCTGCTCACCGGTGGATATACGGTGGTTTTCATCCTGGCGTGGTTTTCTGCACCACAATACCTGCCCATCTCCTTCGATGCCGGCGGGGTCACTACCGGTCCGATGGCCGTACCATTTATTCTGGCCCTGGGCGTTGGTGTAGCCTCCGTTCTTAAAAGCAAATCGGGGTCGGGTGAAGGCTTCGGACTGGTTGCCCTGGCCTCCATCGGTCCTATCATTGCTGTACTCATTCTGGGGATGTTCTACGCATGAGTGAGCTGAACCTGTTCAAAGGCCTGGGCCACGTTGTCATTGAAGTCAGTTTTGCACTGGTTCCTCTCCTGCTTTTTTTCCTGTTTTTTCAGGTCTTCTATCTCAAACTACCCCGAAAGAAAATCACCGATATTCTCAAGGGCGTAGTACTCACCTTTTTCGGACTGGTACTTTTTCTGCACGGTGTACATGTAGGTTTTCTGCCCTTCGGCGAGGCCATGGGGCACAAATTTGCCGCATTGCCCTACAAATGGATCATCATCCCGGTTGGTTTCCTGCTCGGATTTGTGGCTACCTTTGCCGAACCGGCCGTGCGTATTCTCAACCACGAGGTCGATAAAGTAACCGCCGGGTACATCCCGCAGCGACTCATGCTCCTCACCCTGTCGCTGGGCGTGGGTATTTCCATTGCCCTGAGTATGGCCCGGGTCATCTACGACCTGCCCCTGATGTATTTTGTGGTACCGGGCTATGTGCTGGTACTCATCCTCTCCTGGTTCACCAGCGAAACCTTCACCGCCATAGCCTTCGATTCCGGTGGAGTGGCTACCGGGCCCATGACCGTTACGTTCATTACCGCACTTTCTTTAGGACTTGCATCAGCCGGTGATGGTCCGGACAGTGCCATCGATGGCTTCGGGATGATAGCCCTGGTTGCATTGGCGCCTATTCTTTGCGTTCTTATTCTGGGCGTGCTGTATAAACTGAAAGAAAGACAAAACATGTAATCATGCTGCAGGAAACACAAGACCCAAAACGTCACAAGCTCGTGTTCACGGTGGTCAAAAAGGGGGCTGCATCCAAGGTCATAGCTGCAGCCCGCACAGCCGGCGCTGAAGGGGCCACGACCCTGCCCGGACTGGGAACTGCACCGCCCGGCACCTACACCTTCTGGGGAATTGATATGGGTCCCGAGAAAGAAATTGTCATCATTATGGCACGCGCTGATGTGGCCCATGATGTTTTTACCGCCATCCGCCGCATCCTTAAGCTGCACCGGCCAGGAAGCGGCATATCCTTCACGCTTGACCTGCTCTATCTGGCAGGCTGCGTTCATATGGGACGAAAAACCCACAAACTTCCCCGTAAAACCACTACCTCCGAGACCATGCAACCTACCGATACCTACGACCTCATAGTAACCATCGTCAACGATGGATTCAGCGGCGATGTCATTGACGCATCACGCCAGGCCGGCGCCGAAGGCGGAACCATCATGCATGGCCGGGGCTCGGGAATTCATGAAACCGGCAAACTATTTTCCCTGAACATTGAACCGGAGAAGGAAATCGTATTCACCCTGGTACCCCGCACCATCAGTGAACGTGTTTTGCAGACCATCATCGAAAAAACACAGCTCAATGAGCCCGGCAAAGGCATTGCCTTTATGATTGAAGTGGAAGATGTGGCCGGTATAGCCCACAAGCTCACCGAAGAGTAACGGCCTGGTCAGCCGGTAGTCAGCAAAATTTTTCGGGCGATGTCGGCCGGAACCAGTAATCGCTCAGCATCCAGCACAATCCGCACACCATCGGGCTCGCGGCGGATAACATTCAGTTTTTTGCCAAGCATCAGACCAAGTCGGGTCAGCACGTTGAGAAAATCGGCATCCTGAGAGCGAACCCGATAAATGATGCCGGAGGCACCATCCTGTAAATCCAGCAGGGAAACCGTAGCCGGCTGATCCGGGAATTTCAGATCGGCTGAAGGAATGGGGTCGCCGTGAGGATCGTGAGTAGGGTGTCCCAGCTTTTCGGCAATACGTGCTTCAAACTTTTCACTGATATGGTGCTCGAGCCGTTCAGCTTCCTCATGGATTTCATCCCAGGTGTATCCCAGCACTTCGGAAAGATACATTTCAATGAGACGATGATGCCGCAGAATCTGAACGGCAATCTTTTCGCCGGCAGCCGTAAGCTCAACACCGTGATACTTCTCATAATCAACCAGAGAGAGCTCCGAAAGCTTTCGCAACATTCCCGTAACCGAGGCGGGTTTCACATTCAGATGATCTGCCAGTGCCTGGGTAGTCACGTGCGGCATAACTTCACCGAGCTCGAAAATCTTCTTCAGGTAGTCTTCCTGCGACTCGGTGAGTTTATTTCGGGTTTTGTCTGTCATGTTTAAAGATACAAAAAATGATTTAGTAGCATCAAAGTTCGTAGTTTTGGAGCTTGTTTATAAACTCTTCTATCATTTTCAACTCCATGTTATCCACCCGCATTATTCCTTGCCTCGACATCAAGAACGGAAGAACGGTCAAAGGAGTGAATTTCGAAGGATTACGGGATGCAGGTGACCCGGTGGAACTGGCCCGCAGATACTCCGCCGAAGGCGCCGATGAGCTGGTCTTTCTGGACATTACAGCAACCAATGAACGTCGCAAAACCCTCATCGAACTCGTTCGTGCGATCGCCCGTGAAATCAGCATACCTTTCACCGTGGGTGGCGGAATAACCTCCGTCGATGAAATTGCGGATCTGCTGCACGCCGGAGCCGATAAAGTATCCCTGAACAGCAGTATTGTCCGGGACCCGGACCTGATTACCCGCGCCGCAGCACGATTCGGTTCCCAATGTATCGTTGCGGCCCTGGATGCCAAACGAACCAACGGCAGCTGGAATATATTTGTAAAAGCCGGTACGGAAGATACCGGACTAGACACCCTTGACTGGGCCCTGGAAGTCTACCGAAGGGGTGCCGGTGAAATATTGTTAACCAGTATGGATAAAGACGGCACCAAGTCGGGCTTTGATAACGACCTGCTCAGCCGGGTTTCCGCCCTCGTTCCCATTCCCCTGGTAGCCAGCGGAGGTGCAGGTACCATCTCGCATTGTATCGATGCGGTCCAACTAGGTAAAGCCGACGCCGTGCTGGCGGCATCCATCTTTCATTTCAGGGAAATTGAAATTCACGACCTGAAAGTGCAGATGCAGCAGTCCGGAATTCCGGTGCGCCTGAGCTGAGCCAGCTGTTTACATAAATTTACACCCACGCTCGAAGCGGTTTCACAAAACCCCGGTGATGCGAAACGTCTGCGTCACCCACACACAAAGTCAGGCAGATTGTAAGCGCTTTTCCTCTGTTGCTAACCCTGCAACCCGGATACTCCAGGATTATCAGTGCGATGGGAACCGTATGAAATACCGCTGAAACCAGTTGCAAAATCACGTCATTTTTGGGGTTTAAATAGCTGTAAAGCAGATTATTGGCGGCAAGCATTCTTGACAAGACCAGTTTTTTTTGGGTTATTGCAAAGCGGTCACCTGTTTTAGGGATTTTAGGGACACATTCTTTTCCACATCTACGCACGACCGTCTTCGCCATAATTGCCAGTTGTTAAATTGTTAGGAGTAAACATGAGTTACGAATTCTCAAGTACCGAGAAATCGGCTTGCGGCGTTGGGTTTATAGCCAGCCTCAAGAACGAGTTCAGCCATACCCACCTTCGTAAAGGCCTGCATGCCTTGCGCTGCGTTGAACACAGAGGTGCCTGCGCCGCCGATCAGATAACCGGTGACGGCGCTGGAATTATGACCGATATACCCTTCGAGCTCTTCGGTTACGAGAAAGACTCCGTTGCCGTGGCTTCCCTGTTCACCCCCACACATCCCGAACGCAAGCGTATTGCCCTGCGTGTATTTGAGGAAACCTTCGCCTTTCTAGGGCTCAAGGTGATCGAATACCGCCAGGTACCGGTAGACCCCACTGTACTGGGCCCGGAGGCGCGTGAGGCCATGCCAGGCATTCTGCACGCCATCATCCAGCGGCCCGACCACTGCCGTACCAACTCCTCCTTTGACAAACTCCTGTACGCGGCCAAACAGCTGACCCGGACCCGTGAAAAAGAACACGGAATCAGCAAGGAATTCTTCTTCACATCCCTTTCGGCCAACTCCATCAATTACAAGGCACTCACCCGATCCAAAGACCTGGACCGCTTCTACCTTGATCTTCAGAATCCGGCCTACAAAACACGTTTCGTTCTGTACCACCGACGATTTTCCACCAACACCAAAACATCCTGGGATAAAGTCCAGCCCTTCCGGCTGATCGGTCACAACGGCGAAATCAACACCATCGCAGGAAACCGATCCTGGGCCTACTCGCGTGAGCGCTATCTCGGGCTTCGTGAAGATGAATTGCTGACCCATGAAGGAATCAGCGACTCCGGCTCGCTCAATGAAATGGTGGAAGCGCTCATGTACCGCAGCTCCATTCCCAATGTTGAAGATATTCTGGCCCTGATGATGCCTCCGGCCGACGGCCGAAATCCATTCTATAAATTCTGGAGCCGGGCGATGGAGCCCTGGGACGGTCCGGCCTTTGTAACCTACTCTGATGGCAGATCAATCGGTGCCCGACTGGACCGTAACGGCTTCCGCCCCTGCCGCTGGACCCTGACGGACGACCATTTCTACCTCTCCTCGGAGGCAGGCTCCTTTGAGGTGGATGAATCCACCATCCTGAAGAAAGGGTCCCTGCACGCAGGTACCGGAGTACGCGTAGATATGGACAAAGGTGAGGTACACTTCCGTGATCCAAGTCAGTCGCGCGAGAATTACGATGCCAACTTTGACCCGCGTCTTGCCCCCATAAAATCGCTCGAACTCGCAGAAAAACCCGAACTCCTGCACAAAAAGCATCTGTTCAGCTACTCTGACGAGGACATCAAACGCATGCTCATCCCCAGCATAGTCGAAGGCAAGGAACCCATCGGCTCCATGGGCGATACGGCGAGGCCGGCTATACTTTCCGACGAACCCCGCTCCTTCTTCGATTATTTCTACCAGAATTTCGCCCAGGTGACCAACCCTCCTCTGGACTACATCCGTGAGGAAATGGTAACAGATCTGAGCGTACATCTTGGTAAAAAACCCAACATTTTTGAAAAGAAAGAACTGATCCCCCCAGCCGTTGCCTATGAATTAAAAAGTCCGGTTGTAAGCCTCGGTGAAATGGGGTACATCCGCACACTGGACGGCAAGGTTGACAAGCACCTTCGTATCAAAACACGCGTTCTTGACATCACCTTCGATATATCACATGGCGTTGTGGGCCTGCGTTCGCGCCTGGAAAAACTGGCCGGGGAAGCCCGTAAAGCCGTAAGTGATGAATACTCCATTCTGGTGCTCAGCGACGAAAAAGCCGGTTTTGATCGCGCGCCCATCCCCAGTTTACTCGCGCTTCGGTCTCTGGTAAACAGCCTCAACGAGACCGGACAGCGACTCAACGCCTCCATCGTGGTGCACTCCGGTGAGATCAAATCAACCCATCACGTAGCCGCTCTGATTGGATTCGGCGCTTCGGCGGTATGTCCGTACATCGCCCTGGAAATGGCGCGCTTTGAAGATGACCGTGCCTTGCGTGACCTCGACCCTGACACCCGCGAGAGAAATCTGATAAAGGCGTTTGAGTCCGGACTGCTTAAAGTCATGGCAAAAATGGGTATTTCTGTGGTTCGCAGCTATCAAAGCTCGAAACTCTTTACAGCGGTTGGAATCGGCAAAAAACTGACCAGTGAATTCTTCCCCGGACTATACTCGCCCATCGGAGGAATTGAACTGGAGCACGTGGTAGACGACATCGTACGAAAACTGCAGCTGGCCCGGGAGGCGACCGAATCCGATAAAGTCATCAAGACCTACTTCTGGAAAGAGCATAACCGCGGCAAGGAGGGTGAAAAACACTCCATGACCAATTCCCGCTCCAAAATTATCCACCAGCTTGTGCGCGAGACGGGTTTCAGCCTGCAGTCTACGGAGTTGTTCAATGAATACCTGAAACTAGGTGAGGATGATTCGCCGGTGAATCTGAGGCATCTGTTTGACCTGAAATCCGCTGAACAGCCTTTGGAAATTGATCAGGTACAGCCCCGCGAAGACATTCTGAAAACATTCGGAAGCGGAGCCATGTCGTTCGGCGCCATCAGTGCCGAATCGCAGCGGGATATTTTCCTGGCCATGAGGGAAATCGGCGGTCGTTCGAATAGTGGCGAGGGTGGCGAGAACCCATTTTATTTCACAGATGGTATCACGGCTTCTGCCAAGCAGGTAGCCTCCGGCAGATTTGGCGTGACAGCGGAGTATCTGGTATCCGGCAATGAGTTTCAGATTAAAATTGCCCAGGGTGCCAAGCCTGGTGAAGGGGGGCAGCTCATGGGGGTAAAAGTCAACGAAGACATCGCCCGGGCCCGTTATGCCAATGTTGGAGTAGATCTTATCTCCCCCCCGCCCCTGCACGATATTTATTCCATTGAGGATCTCAAGCAGCTTATTTACGAGCTCAAGCAGCTCAAGCCCGATGCAACCGTGAATGTAAAACTGGTAGCCGGAGCACACATCGGCACCATTGCAGTTGGTGTTGCCAAAGCCGGAGCCGATGTAATCCACGTTTCCGGCGGTGATGGCGGAACCGGTGCAGCCACACTGACCTCCATGAAACACGCCGGACTGCCCTTTGAATTGGGGCTGGTTGAAGTGCACAAGGCACTGATTGCCAATAATCTGCGCAAAAATGTGAAACTCCGCACCGATGGTGGTCTTCACACCGGAAAAGACATCGTTACCGCTGCCATTCTGGGCGCAGAAGAATTTGAATTCGGCAAACTGCTGCTGGTGGCTGAGGGCTGCGTGATGGCACGAATCTGTGAGAAGAATACATGCCCGACCGGAATCGCCACCCACGATCCGAAATTCAAAGCCAAGTACAAGGGGCATAAAGACCACGTGGTTGCCACCCTGCAGTACATAGCCGAAGACGTGCGTCGTTACCTGGCCAGGATGGGCGTAACCACGCTGGATGAGCTGCGCGGCAGGACCGATTTGCTCATGGTCAGCGAACGGCACGGTGAGCTGGTATCAAACCGCCGGCTGGATTTGAGCTTCTTCCTGGGTGAAAGCACCCAGGATGACTCCCTGCGAACGAACTTGTACTTTGAAGGTGTGAACCCATTGAATCAACAGCTTATCGATGACTGCTCGGATGCAATTGCTTCGGCTGGTACCGTTCATCTGGATTACGAAATCACGACAACCGACCGGGCTGCGCTGGCCACGCTTTCAGGTCAGATCGCACGAAAAATCCATGAGGAGCGACTGGCCAAAATCAAGGTCGGTGACCCGTCGCATCAGAACGTACGCTTCGACGGTAAGATCGAGCTTAACTTTAAAGGAAGCGCAGGCCAAGGTTTCGGCGTGTTCATGGTTGAAGGCATCCATACCACACTGCAGGGCGAAGCCAATGATTCGGTATGCAAGGCGATGTCTGGCGGTTTGGCGGTCATCCGGCCGCTGCCAACGGCTGCCTACCGTCCGGAAGAGAATGCCATCATCGGCAATTGCGCCTTATATGGCGCTACCGGCGGCACATTGTTTGTGAACGGACTGGCGGGCGACCGGTTTGCGGTGCGTAACTCCGGAGCCACAGCTGTAGTAGAGGGCACGGGATTGCATGCCTGCGAGTACATGACCAACGGAACCGTTGTTATTCTGGGCAGCACCTCCAGCAATATCGGAGCCGGAATGACCGGCGGACAACTGCTGATTTTTGGCGACCAGGATGCCAACATCAACAAGCACTACCTCAGCCAGGTACCACTGGATTCCACCGATGGAGATGCATTGCTGGTCTTACTGCAGGATTACCGCGACAAAACCGGCAGCAATACGGCCACTACCATCCTGAACGACTGGAATACACTGAAGAAGCGCTTCATGAAATACCTGCCGGTAAAACAAGCTGAAAAACAGCAGGAAGAGGCCGCCTGACCTTATTTGTGGCGGGATTTCAGTTCGCTGACAAGGTCTTCAATACGCATACCGCGGTCCGTCAGGAGCACCATGAGATGAAACAACAGATCGGAGGCTTCATAACGAAGCTCTTCGTTGTTGTTTTTGGCCGCGATGACGGTTTCAACGGCTTCCTCGCCCACTTTTTGAGCTATTTTGTCGGTACCTTTATCAAAAAGACGGGTTGTATACGAACCCTCGGGCCGGTCTGACTTGCGGGTTTCCAGCAGGTCCTGAAGGTCAGATAAAAATCCGATTCGGTTGGATTCAGTTTGCATAAGATAATATTCAGCTAAAACGTTTGGGTGGCGACTGCACAACCTGACCTTCCGGGTCGGTTTCGTCAAAGCAGGTGGTTGTGCCACGATGGCATGCAGGTCCGGTGGGGTGGACCATCACGAGCAATGTATCCTGATCACAGTCGATATAATATTCTTTAAGGCGCAGATAATTTCCGGAGGTCTCACCCTTTATCCAGAGTTCACCCCGTGACCGGCTCCAAAAGGTGACATTCCCTGTTTCCAGTGTTATTTGCCAGGCCTGTTCATTGGTGTAGCCCAGCATAAGTACCTGTAGTGTATCAGCATCCTGAACAATTACCGGTACCAGACCGTCTGATTTGGCAAAATCAATGTTCATGCACGCAGATGGGTTTTGAGAATCTGGTCCAGATTTTCCACGTCAATAGGTTTAATCATGTAGTCGGTCATTCCGGCGCGCATGCATGCCTCCTTCTCATCAGGCATAATACCGGCGGATAAGCCTACAATAGGAAGATGCGTAAATGCGGGTAGCTGCCGGATTTCAGCGGTAGCCTCCAGACCGTTCATCACCGGCATCTGGATGTCCATGAAAACGATATCCGGCTGCAGGTCGCTTACGGTATCCAGGGCCACTTTTCCGTTTTCCGCCACGTGGATTTCAGCGTCGGGGTAGCGCAGCGAAAGCAGTTTTCGCAGCAGCATCGCATTTACCGGGATATCTTCAACAATCAGAAAGGCGGGAGTAGCATTCATTGCAAGCGTAGATGGAGGCAGATTTATTCTCGCTTAAATATAGGGTATTTAACGACAAAAGGCAGTACCGGCCTTCAGCCGGACTGCCTTTTGAACCTATAAGCTTGCAACCAACCTTATTTGGAGGCCATGTAACGTACCAGGTCAATAACCCGGTTAGAATAGCCCCACTCGTTGTCGTACCAGGAAACGATTTTGAAGAAACGTTTTTCACCGGGCAGATTATTCTGCAGGGTTGCTTTGGAGTCGTAGATGGATGATCGTTCGTCATGAATGAAATCCGTTGATACGAGCTCTTCGTCAGCATAACCCAGGATATCTTTAAGATAGGTTTCCGATGCTTTTTTCAGCATGGCATCGATTTCCTGAATGGAGGTCTCATTCTCACTGCGGAAGGTAAGATCGACTACCGAGACGTTAGGTGTTGGTACACGAAACGACATACCGGTAAGTTTGCCTTTGGTAACCGGAAGTACTTCGCCCACAGCTTTGGCGGCGCCGGTGCTGGAAGGAATAATGTTCACTGCAGCAGCACGACCACCGCGCCAGTCTTTTTTAGAAGGACCGTCAACGGTTTTTTGGGTGGCTGTGTAAGCGTGAATGGTGGTCATCAGACCGGTTTCAATGCCTACGCCTTCTTTGAGCAGGGTGTAGACAACCGGAGCCAGACAGTTGGTGGTGCAGGATGCGTTGGATACGATGTCATGCTGGGCATTATCGTACTCCTCGTGGTTTACACCCATAACTACCGTTTTAACATCACCTTTGCCGGGAGCAGAGATGATTACTTTCTTGGCACCGGCTTCCAGGTGTCCTTTGGCCTGGTCGGAGTGGGTGAAGATACCGGTCGACTCAATCACGTAGTCAACTCCAAGTTTGCCCCAGGGCAGGTTCTTAAGCTCACGCTCAGCGCCCACACACAGAATTTTTTGTCCGTTCACCACCAGGGTGTCGGCTTCTTCGAGTGAAGGATCACTTTTCTCGGTAGACACATCGTGCTTGAAACGACCGTGAACCGAGTCATATTTAATCTGATAGGCGAAGTAGTCTGCATCCGTAGACATATCCACAACCGCTACTACATCAATTTCTTTACCCAACAATCCTTGATCGCATATAGATTGAAACACCATCCGGCCGATACGTCCGAATCCGTTGATTCCAACTTTAATTTTAGCCATAATATTTTCCTTTCGTTCGGTTTTTGATAACGCTTGGCTTTATCTGTTACAGGGCTTTTTAGCCCATTTTTCTAGTTGTATAAACTACTCTTTATATAGGCCATTATCAAGAAAAACTAGGGCCTTCACAAGGTTTAAAGGTCTGGAAGCGCTCCCTTTTGTATCTTCTTGTGTGAGTTATTCATTCAAATGAGTTTACTATGAAACCCTATACCATTGAATCCTATCTGGACTTCACAGATCCTACCTTTGACACCGCCCAGAAAGCAGCCATAAACAGCGTACGGGACGCATTTGGCAAAACCTATCCCCTTTTTATTGATGGCAAACGGATAGACGGCGCACACAGCCCCTTTACCAGTATTAATCCTTCAAACACTGCAGAGGTCATCGGCACCTTTCAGTCGGCCAGCCGGGACCAGGCCCTGCAGGCACTTGACGCTGCCTGGAAAGCCTATGCCACCTGGCAGTATGTACCCGCCGCAAAACGGGCCGGCTATCTGTTCAGGGCCGCCGAAATCGCGCGCCGTCGCCGGCTTGAAATCAATGCCTGGATGATTTCTGAGGCTGGAAAGAACTATGCCGAAGCCGACGCCGATACCGCCGAGGGAATCGACTTCCTGGAGTACTACGCCCATGAAGCTTTACGCTACGATGAGGGTATGCCGGTTGTAGAAGAAACCACCGGCGGCGATATCAATCGTACCATCTACATTCCTCTGGGAGCTGGGGTGTCCATATCACCCTGGAATTTCCCCTTTGCCATTTGCCTGGGGATGGCCGCCGCCCCCATCGCTGCCGGGAATACCGTGGTAGCCAAACCTGCTCCGGACACGCCCATGATGGGGTGGATTATCACCGAGATTTTCGAGGAGGCCGGTCTTCCGGCCGGAGTGTTCAATTTCCTAACCGGTGACAATCTGGAGGTTGGTGAAACCCTGACCACCAGCCCCGATACCCGTTTCATCAATTTCACCGGATCCCTCGGTGTCGGGCAACACATCACCGAAGTTGCGGCTAAATCCAGTCCTGCCAGCCGTTTTATCAAGCGCGTATTTACCGAACTGGGGGGTAAAAATGCCATTGTGGTGGATGAAGATGCCGATCTGGATACAGCGGCCTCGGAAATCGTAAAGGGTGCGTTCGGCTTTCAGGGACAAAAATGCTCGGCTGCATCCCGCGTTATCGTCCACCAGAAGGTCTATGACGCCCTGCTGGAGAAAACCGCACAGCTAACCCGTGCCCTTCAGGTGGGCGATGCCCGGAACAACGCCCCGTCAGGACCGGTTATAAACCAGAAGGCCGTGGATAAGATCATGGGATATATCGAGGTAGGAAAAACCGAAGGCCGGTTGGTTACCGGCGGGAAGCGGGCAAACCCCGGTGTTGATGGATTCTACATTGAACCAACGCTGTTTGCCGATGTACCTGCCGATGCACGCATTGCCCAGGAGGAGATTTTCGGACCGGTTACGGCCTTCATAAAAGCCCGCGATCTGGATCATGCGTTCGAGATTGCCAACGGAACCCGATTTGGCCTTACCGGCGGATTTTTCTCCCGGAACAAAGCGCACATCGACCGGGCCCTTCGGGAGTTTCATGTGGGTAATCTCTACATCAATCGGAAGAATACCGGGGCGCTGGTAGGGGCACAGCCCTTTGGCGGCTTTAACCTGAGTGGTACGGATTCCAAAGCCGGCGGAAGGGATTACCTGCTGTGCTTCCTTCAGGCCAAGTCGCTCACCGAACGGCCTGCATTCGGCGAGACGCAGGTGCGAAGTTTCAGCTATGCAACCGAAGGTTAACACGGTCTGCGGCGACAATGCGGGACCCCGGGCAGGCAACTGAGACTACCTGACCAGTGTACCAACTCCGAAGTGCTGTCTGCTGAGAACCATCCCCTGCTGGTGCAGCACCCTGATGAACAACGAAGGCTGACCTCCTCCTGCGGAAGTCAGCCTTCTTAATTTGCCTGTCAGAAACCGGGCCTGTTGTTATTCGATATCTTCTTCTGAAATATCGTCCGGAGAGATATTTTCTTCGGTTTCCGGTGTATCATCAATGTCGTCATCGTCATCGTCGTCTTCGGGTGGCGGAGGTGGTGCCACTTTTTTCTTGGCTTTTTCTTCGGTAGCGCCGGCTCGTTTGAGCAGCATCCCCACTTCAAGCTGGTCCATTTCATTGGCCATGTTCAGCGCCGTATCTCCGTTTTTGTCGCGCGCACGCACATCGGCACCCTTGTGAATAAGGTAACGAACAATGTCGGCATGGCCTTCCTTGGCTGCCAGCATGAGGGGGGTATGTCCCCAGTTTGAGGACGTATTCACATCGGCGCCGTGCTCTACAAGAAGTTTAACCGCCGCAAGTTTACCTCCCCTGGCGGCAATATTCAGCACCAACGGACCGATTTCACAACCGTTTTCCAGCAGAAATTTCATCAGATCGATGTTGGCGTTGTCAGCGGCCCGGTTTAAAGCCGTTCCCCCTACTTTGTTTTTCAGGTTGACATCGGCTCCTTTGGATACCAGATATTTGACCACGTCATTGTGATCGTTCTGAGAGGCAAAAATCAGAGCCGTTGAGCCGTTTTTAGCCGTTTCGTTGATATCGGTACCGGAGGACAGATAGTGTTTAACCTGCTCCAGGTTGCCGTCGAAGGCGGCTTGTAAGAAATCGGATAATTCCATAATCGGGTTGATACAAATCAGGATTTAGTTAGCCCGCAACACATTCAGGTTGTGAGACCATTGGTGGCGGCAATACCGGGTACCGGTGTTAACGTGCCGAAATATAGAGAATTTCACAAGGTGTTTATAACCAAATTTGCAGGGTATTGCGGGTGACTTTTACAGACTAAAGAACGGCTGAAACAGCGCTGAAATCAGCCTGAGCCGGACGATGTAATCCGGCCATCCCCGGTGTAGCCATTAAAAAATGATGCACCGTCCACCGGTTTTTTCCCTTCCAGCTGCACCTTTTCCAGGGCGATGGTCGTGTTATCGGCACAAGCTACCAGTAGTTTACCATCGTGAAAGTGTATCCGTCCGCTTTCCAGGTGCATGGCTGGTCCCGGCTGCGACTGCTGAACCTTCAGGCGTTTATCGTCCAGCCAGGTGTGTGCGCCGGGAAATGGTGTGAGTCCGCGGATCTGGTTATGTACAACCGAAGCGGGCCTGGTGAAATCAATCACGCAGTCGGGGGCGTAGAGTTTGGGTGCAGCCGTTGCAAGGGCCTCATCCTGTTGAGTCAACGTGTAGGTACCGGCCTGGATTTGTTTAACGGAGTGTACCAGCAGCTGGGCACCCAGATGCATGAGCCTTTCGTATACCTGACCGGTAGTTTCATCGGGGTCTATGAAAGTCTGGCACTGTGCGATGTAGCTTCCGGTATCAACGCGCTCATCCAGAAAAAAAACGGTTGTTCCGGTCCGGGTTTCCCCATTCATAACGGCCCGGTGGATGGGTGCCGCTCCACGGTAGGCGGGCAGCAGGGATGCGTGCAGGTTGACTGCTCCCCGGGTGGGAATATCCAGAATGGTTCGGGGCAGCACACGGAAAGCAACCACGACCAGTAAGTCCGGTTTTAATGCTCTGAGCTGGTCTGCAAAATCGGGATTACGCAGATCATCAACCTCAATGACGGGCAGGTTGTAACGCAGTGCGGCGGACTTTACCGGTGTTGCAGAGTGCGCTGTGCCCCTGCCCCGACGTTTATCGGGTCCGGTGACCACGGAGACGATAGAAAACCCTGCGTCTGCCAGTGCCTCCAGCGAGGCGACGGCAAAGTCAGGACTCCCCATGAAAACTATTCGCATCAGGATTGTGGATTACGCTCGCGTACCGGGTATTCGGTTTCAACGGCACCCTCATCGATGAGCTGAAGCCGACGGGCAATGAGTCTTTTTTTGAATGATCCGAGGTAGTCGAAGAAAAGCACCCCGTCAAGATGATCCAGTTCGTGCTGAAATACCCGGGACATCCAGCCGGTGAAGGTCATGTGCTGCTCCCGGAAATCGCGATCCAGAAATTTGACCGTGATTTCATCGGGTCGGGCGATATTTTCACGAAGTTCGGGCAGGCTCAGACACCCTTCCTCAATGATAATCTGCTGGTTGTCTTTGCTGTGTATTTCGGGATTGATGAACGCCATGGGACCGTAGGCCTGCTCATCGGTGTCTTCTACCATGACATCGGCATCCACTACAAAAACACGCAGTGACCGACCCACCTGGGGTGCGGCCAATCCAACTCCACTGGCTTCGTACATGGTTTCAAAAAGGTCGTCTATGAAAACCTGGAGCTCTTTGGAATCCGTTTTTACGGGTTCGGCTTTCTGGCGAAGAACCGGGTCGTTGTATAATACTATGGGCAATACGGCCATATCTCAGCGATTTTGACGATCAAGATAAGATTGTAACAGGATGGCGGCGGCAATGGTGTCAACCAGCCCTTTTTCCTGCCTTTTCTTTTTGGAAGGAACGGCAGACCGGATGGTCTGATTGGCGAGCGTTGAGGTAAAGCGCTCATCCAGCAGTTCCGTTGTGATACCGGGCAGCTTTTTGGCCATTCGGGCCAGAAACTGTTCTACCATATCCGTGGCCGACCCGGTGTGTCCTTTCATTGAAAGCGGCCAGCCGACAATGACGTGTTCAATCCGGCTTTCATCGACCTTAAGCCTGGCAAACAGTTCGGATTCGGAGAATGTACCAACCGGAGAGGCAATGGTACGGGTTGGATCAGACTGAGCCAACCCGATTCGTTTCATCCCGACGTCAATCCCCAATATCCGCTTGGTATATATCAAGTATCACTCCTGGGTGATGTTCTCGTTAACAGGTTGACGCAAAAACTCTTTGAGCAGTTTACTTGGCTTGAAGTGTGTCTTACGATGTTCCGGCACGTAGATGACCTCATTGGTCTTCGGATTACGCGCTTTGGGCTTGGCCTTGGTCAGCTTGACTTCAAATACGCCGAAATCACGGATTTCAATGCGGCAGGTTGGACTGGCCTCCATCATAGTATCGCGCAGACTGGCTATCACAGCGTCTACCCAGGGTTCTACCTGGACCATCGGAACATCCATTTGTTCGGAGATGCGCCGAACGATATCACGTTTAGTGTATGTCATAATTTCCTTTTTAAAAACCGAATAATAAACATTATAACGGTAACGAAGCTGACGGGCATTTAGTACAATAAATTCAATGTTCTAGAGCGCTCAGGTATGCTGTTGCCGCCGCTTTCCGATACCTTAAATACAGCCTGCAAAATTAGGCAAAGTTTCCGTCAACCTAAAGTGAAAAAGATGTAATAGTTATTCAAACCGGTACGCCTGCTTGACTCCGGGCACCTTCAGAATGCGTTTAATGACCCGTTCCAGGTGGGCAATGTCTTCTACATAGATGATAAGCGTACCCTCAAACATGCCCTCCTCGCTGTTCACATTAATGCCTTTCATATTGGTTTTCATCGACTGGGAAATCAGCGTGGTTATATCATTTACCAGGCCCACCCGGTCTTCCCCGATAATGCGCACCGCACCAATGAACTGGTCGGTCCGGGCCTTGGGCCAGCCGATTTCAACCATGCGTTCACTGTCGTTTTTCAGCAGATAGGTCACATTGTTGCAGTTGGTACGGTGAATTTTTACATCACCGTTTCTGCTCAGAAACCCGATTACATCATCGCCGGGAATGGGATTGCAGCATTTGGAATAGGAATATTTTACATCGGTTAGTTCTCCGTTTACCAGCAGTCCGCGCATAGAGCCGGCTGTACGGGCATTGTCGTAGTACTGATCCTGGATTTCCTCATCCGTGATACGCTCCAGCCGGACCTTTTCTTCTTCAATCCGGCCCCTGCTCAGAAAGTCTTTGACGCCGCGTGCCAGGGTGTTAACATCAAAAGCACCCAGCCCCATGTCATAGTAAAGTTTGTTGATACTGGGGTATTTGAGCTTGTTGGCTACTTTAACCAGATCCTGATCGGATATCTCCAGATTTTGCTTCCCGGCTTTTTTGACCCAGATTTCGCGACCATCCTCAATGGCTTTGCGCTCCTTCATGTTGATGAACTGGCGGATGCGCGATTTCGCCTTGTGGGTTACTACATCGTTAATCCAGTCGGGATTAAGATTCGAGTTTTTGCCGGTTATGATTTCAACCTGGTCGCCGCTTTGCAGCTTTTGACGCAGCGGTACCATTTTGCCATTAACCTTGGCGGCAAGGGCCCGCTCGCCTACTTCACTGTGCACTTCGAAGGCAAAATCGATGGGTGTTGCGCCCTTTGGGAGGGTTAACAACTGGCCCTTAGGGGTAAAGATGTAGATTTCATCGGAAAAAAGATTGAGGGCAAAGTCCTGGACGAACTCGGAGGCCGCATCCGGTCTGGGATTGTCAAGCACGTCGCGCACCCAGTGAACGAAGCGGTCGATGGAGCTGCTTCCTCCGGATCCTTCCTTGTACTTCCAGTGTGCAGCCAGGCCCTTCTCGGCAATTTCATCCATCTGGCGGGTACGGATCTGAATCTCAACTTTGGCGCCGTTTCGGGAGAATACGGTAGTGTGCAACGACTGGTACCCGTTGGCTTTGGGTACGCTGAGAAAGTCGCGAAAGCGCTCGGGGATGGGCGTGTAGGTATCGGTGATGTAGGAGTAAACCCTCCAGCAGTCTTCCCGGGTGTGGGGCGGATCCAGTATGATGCGAATGGCGAAAAGATCGTAAATATCCTCGAAGGGTTTCTGCTGGGTGACCATCTTCCGGTAGATGGAGTAGATGGATTTGGGGCGACCTTTAATCTCGAAATTGAATCCGACCTTATAGAGCTGGTCGCGGATTGGCTGCATGAATTCTTCGATGAATTTTTCGCGGGCATCTTTTTTTTCACGCAGTTTTCGGGAGATAAATCGATATCCCTGAGAGTCAATTGCCCGGAATGAGAGGTCTTCGAGCTCGCTTTTGAGTCGGAAAAGGCCGAAACGATGGGCCAGCGGGGCGTAGAGTTCGGCCGTTTCGGTAGCAATTTTGATTTGCTTGGCCTTGGGCAGGTGCTTGAGCGTGCGCATGTTGTGCAGACGGTCAGAGAATTTGATCAGCACCACCCGGAGGTCTTCGGCCATGCTCATGAGCAGTTTCATGAAGGTTTCGGCCTGCTTGGATTCCCGGCTTTTCAGTACGCCTGAAATTTTGGTCATCCCGTCTATGAGATGGGCAACCACAGTACCGAATTCCGTTTTGATTTCAGCCAGACTGATACTGGTATCTTCTACGGTGTCATGGAGCAGTGCTGCGGCAACGGAGACATCATCCAGTGACATTTCCCTTATAACGATGTGGGCAACTTCCAGGGGATGCAGGTAATAGGGTTCTCCGGAAGCACGGATGGTATCCCTGTGCGACAGATAACTCAGGACAAATGCCCGATGGATCAGGTCGTCATCGGTTTCGTCAAAATTGGCATGACATTGGGCGAGCAGATCATCAAGTTCCTGACGCTGCTTGGGCTCAAGTTCGTACGAACGAAGTTCGCTGAAATCTATAGTTACGATATGATCTGCCACGTGCCGTCCTGTGGTGAGTTGTCGTGTTACCCTGAATTTTGCATGGGTAGATTATCGGAATAGCCGAAGTATTGCTGAATCCCTTAACAGTTTAAAGTACGTCAATTTCAGGCAATTTTGCATCTTTACCTTGTCTAAATAAAAAAGGGGTACCACCCTACGGCGATACCCCTTTGTAGAAGCTGATGCTTTATCTGCTTACTTGATAAGCGTCATTTTCTGGGTTTGTACGAAATCACCGGCCATGATGCGGTAGATGTACACGCCGGAGGCCAGCTGCGCAGCATCAAAGTTGACCTGGTGTGTACCAGCCGGACGCACATCGTTGACCAGTGTGGCAACGAGCTGACCGGTAACGGTGTATACGTTCAGTTGAACCTGTGCTTCCACGGGCAGCTGATAGCTGATGGTGGTTGTCGGGTTGAACGGATTCGGATAGTTCTGATTCAGGGCGAAGGCCATCGGCATTTCGTCCGTGTTCAGATTGGTTCCGAATGCATCACCTTCGAAGGCACCTTTGTACGGCTCGGTATCAGATCGCTCGTTACCATCGATATCAAACGGAATGATTTCGATAGGTACACCGGCCAGGTTACGGTCGCCGATGGATGATCCGGTCAGACGCAGGTCGGTCAGTGACACAAACTCTACACTGCCGGTAGTGGAAATGTTGTCATTTCCGGTGGCATCCGCAAAAGCGGCTAGCGTAGCGTAGGTATCGGTACCTACCTGAGCAATGGCTCCGTCACCTCCGTTGAAGAAGTGGTTGGAGTTGGCGTCCAGCGAGGTGCCTTCCCACAGGTATCCGTAGGTATTGGCATCGGAGCGTTCCAGTGAAACGATGTTGTTAACAAAGTTCATCGTCACCTCTGCTGCACCGGAAGTACGGGCAACGGCTGCATGAATTCCCGAGTTACCGGTATCGGTAATGCGGAAGGTGTTGTGCAAGGTAATGAACGCTGAGAGTGATGCACCGCCTTCGTGACGGAAAGCGTAGAAGTTGTGGTTGGCTTCGGTGCCGGTGTATCCGCCGGTAGTGAAGGTATTGTTTACCACATAGACTTCGTCAATCAACGTATTGGTTGCCTGGAAACCGATGAAGGTTGTTTCGTCCGTACGGGCTGTGCTCACAAACGACAGCTCGTTGTTGGAGAACTCAAAGGATTCAATCGGGGTGTTCAATCGCATGAGCGATTGCTCCGAGGCGAAACCATATCCGTAGAACTGGTTACCACTGATAACCGTGTTCACGTGAGTTTGGGTTCTGAAACCACTGCGACCAACGTGGAATTCACTTTCATAGACACCGGTGTTCAGGTGGACGACATCAGCAGCGCCGGTAGTGGATCCGAACAGCCAGATACCATCATTCCATGGTTTATCGGCAGAACCGAAAGCCACGTTTTCAATGTACAGGTTTTCCGATTTTCCGGTATCAACAGTTCCGCTCTCACGACGGTTTACAATCATGGCGTAGGTTGCTGCGCCGAGATCATCTTCGTAGGTGAGGGTTACATGGGCAAACTCCAGATCCAGTGTGTTACTGAAAAATCCGACCAGGCCACCGGCTCCGCCGTTTTTCATCAGGGTGAGGTTACGGTTGCCTTCGCCGTCATTGGATCCGTCAACGGTGATGAAACCGGTATCAACGAAGCTGAGCAACGGCAGGGAGATGGTTACATCTTTATCCGGAGCCGGAGCAATCGTTACACGGGTTTCCTCAGTGAGGTCGCCACGATTGAAACGAACGGTTTCGGTCTCGGTAAGGTCGCCGTCAATCAGGAGCAATACAGGAGCTACTGCACCAGCTTCATTAAGGTCCGCAACGGCATCGCTGAGCGAGGCAAATCCACGCTCGTTATCGCCCTGGGGAATATAATAGGTTCCGGACAGGGGCAGCGCGGGCAGGATCACATCCGATGCGTTGACCGGATAGAGCTGGAAGGTTCCGCGGAAGTTGGCAACAACACCTTCGAAGGTGAATTCACGATCCGGGATGGCTACGCCTACAACGCGGGTGTTATTTTCGTTCGGTACACGGAACGCCACTTCACCGGCATTGGTGGTTGCATCAAAGATGGTGTAGGTTTTTCCAGAACCTGAACCCGCGCTGAAGGTCACATCGCCCGCAGGATCAATGGAGATTCCCTCAACACGTACCAGTTCTCCTTCATAGTCAGCACCGTTATCGCGGAGCTGTGCAAGGGTTACCAGCTGGGCTTCAGGAAGTGCATTGTCCCGGGAAATGACCTCGAATGATGTGATACTGCTTACCTGCAGCTGATCATTGAAAGCACCGCGAGTACCGGTCATACGCACAAGGTCTCCCTCAGCCACATCACCGTCATTAACTGCTGTACCGTAATCGGTAGAGCTGCCGGCGAAGGTATTGATGGCCGCTGTTTCGTCCTGAATACGGGTTTCTGCGCCACCGGCACGGGTAATTACACCCTCGATGGTAACCAAACTTCCGCTTTCCAGGGCACGGGCTTCAGCGATGGTGTAGGTATCAAATACTTCGCCACGGGTCAGTACCACGGAGGCAACATCCCCGAAGGTCAGGGCGCTACCGTCTGTGCTGATTGCACGGTGGTAAAGCGTAACGGTTTCGTTGACTGCCACGTTATTCTCGGCCAGAAGCGCATCAACGGCACCCATAGTCAGTTCGGCAGATGTTTCTGTTCCGGCACTGATGTTGAGCAAGGTTGATCCAAAGGTTGGCTCAGTTGAAAGCTGCCATACGTAGGCAACGAGGTCGTCGTCGTCATCGGTAGCTGCGGCCCAGGTTGGCACAAATGGAGTCAGCTCAAAGCCCTCGATGGTGATTTCAGCCTGATCTGCAGGTGCTACAATAGCAGAAGCAGCAGGTGCGGTATTCGGATCAACCAGAAGCTGACCACGGACTTCACCGGCAGGGAACTCGTCTGTATGGATGTTTACATAGTAGACACCGGCAGCCAGCTCAGCGGTCTGGGTAGCATCCAGCGTGAAGGTATTGCTGGCAGCCTCAAAGGTGAGCTCGTTGTTATCAACGGTCGGATTCAAGGCGAAAACTACACCGCCATTGGTACCGTTTACACCGGTATGGATGTGCGACATGGTGTAAGTACCGGTCAGACCGCTAACCGATCCGGTTACTACCAGCTGGTCGTCAGTAAGTACCGCGTTCAGGGTACCGGTACCGGCGCTGGTGTTGGCAGGCACTTCAGCAAGGCCACTTACGGTGGTTACGAAGTTGGATGGTACAACGGGTTCTTCTCCGCCTTCACCTGTAAATTCCGTGATTGCGAAGTCGTCGATATTCAGACGGTTGTTACTGGTACCAGTCTCGGTTTCACGCTTGACCCGGAATCGTATCGGATCAGCTGAATTGATTTCAGCGGAAAACGTCTGAACATCATCACTGGCAGGAGCGGTAAATGGAGCACCAACCAGGGTCCATGTAGTTCCGCCATCCGTACTGGATTCAACACGCCAGTCAACCTGGGTGTCAGAACCGTAACGACGGTACTGAAAACGTACCTCACCGGCTGAGGTTACATCATCCAGCATAGAAATCGAAGAAACACCATGACCACGAAGTCGTACAGACAGCGAACCGTTTTTCCAGTCACCATCCAAACCTCCAATCAGTGCCTCGGTCATATTCCATTGAACACCGTTTAAGGTTACATCACCACTGGCATACGAACCTTTGCCACCTTCTTCAAAGTCGGTTGAATACACCAGGGTTTCTCCCTGCGGAACCGCAACAAGAGCAGCATCTGATGTGTAAGCCCCTACTCCGTTATTGGTGCTCAGAACAAAAAACTTGACTTTACCGTCGGCAAGGACACGCGTTGCCAGATCACCGGCACCGTTGCCATTAGTCTGGGCACCTAAAGTTGCAGTAGAACCAACAACCACAGGATTGGCATAATCGCCTGCTTCTACTGAGAAGATTACTGCTTTCTCATTATTGGCACCATAAGAGTAGGTAGCAACCAATTCCTTGTCACCATCAAAGCCAAGGTGTTCAATAGCATTGGAACCGGTTGTAATGGCTGATGAAGGTGTTGTTCCAACCAGCGTACCGGTTGCATCGTATTTTTTCGGAGTACTTCCGTTGTAGTTGTGCCAGAATGATCCGTCAGGTAACGGACCAACAGCGGCACTTCCGCCTGTAGCATTATCACTCAGCGTAATAACATTTGGAGTTGCATCAAACGAGCCGTTTTCCATAGACCAGACATAAACCTTGCCCTGTCCACCTGTTGCGCTGGAAGCCCAGATCTGGGCTGTACCGTCTGCAACGGAGCCGACTACGGTAAATTTGTCACCCAAACGGACAGCATCACTCAGGGTGGCACTGACAGCAACGACCGGGTCTGCGGATTCATCGTTCCACTGATAGACCTTAAACGGACTTGCGGATGCGTCAGTAGTCATGTTAGCGGCAAAGATGACACCGTCAGCGGATATATTGGCATCATTTACGGCAAAAACCCCACCGGTAATTCCGGTTGCACTCAGTGTGGTTACATCACTGCCATCAGCTGCATTCATGACACGCAAGTTGATGCCTGCATTGCGGCTTACCACAACGACCCGATCGTTTTCACCAATCGTTCCAAAGGCAAAACCACGCTCTGTATCGGCTCCAAACCAGCTGGGCAGGTCAGTAGACGAAACGGCACGCTGCCAATCCGCTGTAAACTGCGCTTTAGCCTGAGGCACAGCCCCAAACAAAAACGCCATCATCGCTATTCCCAAAAAGGAATATCGTAGGTCAAATCGCATATTCGACTCCATAAGTTTGTTAGTATTGTCTTTTCCAGCCGCCAACGGTTTGTCTGAACGGCTGATGTAGTGATCTGTAGATGTGCAGCGGCGCGTCTGTATGAAACCGCTACCAACCTCAGCGACAAGGTAGCATTAAGATTGTTCTCGTTCCAATTTTTTTCACAGTTGAACTCGGCAGACAAAAAAACCGGATAATCGCCACCCACATACTGTGTAAATAAAAAAAAGCCCCGTTCTGTCAGTAAAACGGGGCTTTTTATAACGGCAACTGGCTGCGTTACTTAACAAGCATCATTTTCTGTGAAGCCATCATGTCACCATTTGTGATGCGGTAAATGTATACACCCGACGACAAGCTGGAAGCGTCGAAGTTTACCGTGTGACGGCCGGCCGGCATGGTCTGACTGACCAGCGTAGCCACGCGCTGACCGGTTACCGTATAGACCGCCAGTTCCACCATACCTGACTCAGCAATACTGTAGCTGATACTGGTAGTCGGGTTAAACGGATTCGGAAAGTTTTGCTCCAGGGCAAACTCGAACGGATTTTCACCAAGCTCTAATGATGTTGACTGCGGCACATCCAGATCAATGGTCCATACCTGCTCGGCAAACCGGACTTCCTCACCGAACTCTGCAGTCACAGTCCAGGCACCGTTAAACAGTCCGGCAGGAATTTCCAGCTCTTCAACTTCTGCCAGAATAGCGCCCACCGTAAGGGTAACGGAGTTCGTGCCACCCACGGGAATACTCAGGGCAGGCGGATCAAAGCTTCCGGTTACCGCATCCAGGTGCCAGGTGTAGGTAACTTCCTGGAACGACTCCCACTCGTTGAATCCTTCATCAAGCAGCGCGTTACCCGATGCATCTTCTACCCGAACATCGTCAAAATAGGCCGCTCCCTGAATGTTGTCGCCATACACAACAATGCGCACATAGGTTTCGCCCGTGGCATTCAGATCTGCCGATACCTGCTTCCAGTCCAGGTTAATGTCGCCGCTTCCACCTGAAAGCGCCTCAAGGGTGGCAACGGTTTCCCAGGTCTGGCCATCGCTGGATTTATCAACATCCACAGACAAAACGGTAGCGTTGCTGTACGTTGCGGCCCACATGCTGATACTGGCCGGTGAATCAAGTAAAGGAAGGGTAATAACAGAGGGTTCTCCCAGATTGCTACCGACGTAGCCACCCGTTCCGTTGGCACCATCGCCGCCATGTGCAAAACTGTCAAATACAAATGAAGCATTCTCGCGCGACCAGGCAGCGGTGGATGCAGCCGCTTCCCACTCGACGGTTATCTCGGTTTCAGCAGGCAGAGAAAGCGAAAGCTCAGTACCGTCGGCCGGGCTCAGCAGATTGAAAGCCTGAATGGTTTCTTCTACAGGAATATAGGCGCTGATGTCATAGGCGCTGATAGCATTGTTGGAGGCCATCAGGTACATCATACCATTGGGGATGTCAAAGATGGGTCCGCCCGTTCCGTTGGCATTGCTATTGGCTCCGGCAACCGTATAGGCAATTTCTTCACCGGTGGCCAGGTCAATGATCGAAGCCGACTGTCCGGATGCCGTGAGGTTGGAAGGAAACACCCCTGCCAGTTCACGACCGTTGGCATTGGCGTAGTCTACCCAGAGTGCTTCTTTGGTCGGGAAAACACCTTCAGGAACAATGGTACCGGTTTCGCCGGTAGTCAAACTGACTTTTCGCAGATTGAACTCAAATTCATTCACCCAGATGCTGTCCTGACCCGCAATGCTGGACATGCCGCGAACCGCACGGAGCTCCAGCGGATCAAATGCCAGAACCCGTACAGCGGAGATCGTATCCAGAGCGGCATCGTAGGTAAATACGCCCAGATTCGGGTTACCCGAACCCCCGCCCAGCAGATAGGTGTTACCATCGGTAAAGTCAGCCATAAAACTGTCACCAAACCGGAAGCCGGTTTCATTGACGTTGCCGGCATAAATCAGCTTCGGTGCAGCCGACTCATTGGCCCAGCTGTAAATACGATACGGACTATCTACGGCATTGAGCGTCAGGTTGGCCGCAAAAATCCGTCCATCAGGTGATACATCAATCAGGGATGCCGGAAAGGTGCCCCCACCGATACCGGTGACATCCAGCACGCCCAGAGAATCTCCGGTTGCCGCATCCAGAATAACGGGTTTTAGTCCGCCGGTGCGACTAAACACAATCAGATTACCGGTTGCCTCATTGAAGGCAAACCCCCGGGTGTTGTTATCATTGGCAAACCAGTTTTTGCTATCGGCCGGTATAGACCAGACCGGATTATCCAGCACGTCCTGGGCCTGAGCCCCGGTTGGCAGTGCAACCGCAGCCATAAGCAGGGCGGCGGCAGTGCCTTTCAGCCATCGTGTAAATGTAGGTTGTAGCGACATCGTCATAGTACCTCGTTTATAGTTTGTAGTATAGGACGTATCTGCACAAAGCGGTACAAGTCCGGCTTTCAGGAACAGAATCAGCGTCCGTGTTCTTTGTTGGTATGGATGATTTGCAGCTGCATCATAAATTGATGCAAGCGGTATGTTGATCCGGTGTTTACCGGACCCAACCCGGCATATACCGGGTCTCTCGCTGCGCCTTTTGCGGGTGTGACTCCTTGGCGCGATCAGTTACTTTATTCGGATGAAATTTTGTTGGTATGTATCCAACGTGAACAATCTACCATATTACCGGCAAACTGCCAAATAACCAGACTTAGCCAAGTAAATTATCGGGATTTAACACCGCCAGCTCCTCGTCAACAAAAAGCCGCCCTTTTCTGACGAGCTTCCCGTCGAGATATACATCAGGACCGATACAAACCAGATCCCAGTGGATGTTACTGTGATTCCCGTTGGGAGCGATTTCATAGTCGTTACCCAGGGTCAGGTGGTTCGAGCCATATATTTTCTCATCGAACAGAATATCGTACATGGGCTGCTCAATAACCGGATTGGTTCCGAAACTGAATTCCCCAAACCGCGAAGCCCCCTGATCGGTGGCCAGGATTTCCTCAAGTGCGGCGTTGTTGGAAGAGTCAAAATTGACGACTACCCCGTTTTCTACATGCAGTTCCACAAATTCAAACGGTTTACCCTGATACACGGAGGGTGCATAGCGAATGTGACCATTGACACTGTCCAGTATCGGAGAGGAAAACAGTTCCCCGTCCGGAATGTTCCGCTTGCCTGTGCAGGGAATCCAGTTCTGGCCTTCCACGGAAAACCGGATATCCGTGCCATTGCCCTGCAAATGAATTTCGCGGGTGGTGCGGAGCCGTTCCTCCAGAGGCTTCATTGCTTCGGCCAGTCGGTTGTAGTCGAGCAGGCAGGATTGATAGAAGAAATCTATAAACCGCGAGGTGGGCATTTTCGCGTTCATGGCAAATGCCTCAGAGGGGTAGCGCATAATACACCATCGGGTGTTGTTGACACGCTCCTGAAAATGGACCGGATCCAGCAATCCTTTGGCATAGGCCTTGTTTGCCGCACCGCTCACGTCGGCTTGTTCGTAAATATTCTGGCTGGCCCTGATTCCGACATAGGCATCCATCTGCTTCATGAGGGGAAGCTGATCTACCGACGCCTGCCGTTCCCAGAAAGCGAGATCACCGGAAGTCAGGAGCAGACGCTGAATTTCTGTGTCAACGATATCGATGAAGGGATGGGCCTGCATCGCCCGGGCCACCTCAACCATAGCGCGTAGCAATCCTATTCCGTTAAGACCGACCAGCTGAAGCATTACATTCTCGCCGGGCTGCAGCTCAACGCTGTATTCCAGAATTTTTTTTGCCAGTGCCTTGTCGTTGTCAGAATACATCATAGGTAGAATAGATTAAGCTATGGTAAAAATGGTGTCGCACAGGTCCAGCTCGCGCGTATCATTGCTGGCGATGATGGTCAGTGCTTGGTGCCGTCGGGCAGATACCAGGCCGGACACGTACGCCATTCCGTTTTGGTCGAGGTTGGTTCCGGGTTCATCCAGCATCAGAATGTCCGGGTTGTGCAGCGTTGCTGCGGTAAGTTTGATACGTTGCTGCTGGCCGGAAGACAGCGATTTATACGCGGCATGCGCTTTGGCACCGATACCGAGTTGGTCGAGGGCGCCAAGCAGGACCCCCTCTTCGGCCGGTTTGCCACGTGAATCCATCAAAAATTGCAGGTTTTCCAGGCAGGTGAGCTCAGCGTAGTGGTGAATGTACGGAGCGGCGAATCCGCTTTGCCTGCGGAACGCCTCCCTGTTGAGCGTGGCCTGCCCCTCCTGCCAGGTTACCGAACCGCTGTCAGGCGCGTACAGACCCGCCAGGCACCGGATCAGGGTAGACTTCCCCGAGCCGTTAAGTCCGGCAATGCCCAGTACACCACCGGTCACCGACAGGTTCACATCGCGGAAAATCCATCGGTAGCCGAAATGCTTACCCAGGTTTTGAACACTCAACGTTATCATAGTTTAAAAGTACGGAATCAGCCGGCAACGCCAAATTTGAAATCGTCAAATGCCCTGCCTTTCGGTTTGATTGAGGCGGACTGTAGACCTATATTTCAGCTATATATTCAACACTTTTATGCAACATTACATACGATCCATTACCATCAGTCTGCTTGAGCGCGTTTCCGGCGACCAGCTTCACTACACCCCCGCTGAATTATCAGAGTCCGGCTACCCGGAATTTGTAGTCAACCGCATCCGCCTTGAGCTCCAGCGTAACCTGGCCGAATCGGTCACCCTGCCTGAAAGCGATTGGGCCGACATGCAGGCCGATCCCGTTCAGGACGCCTGGGACCGATTCCTGGAGGCCATTAATGCGGAAACACGGATTCCGGAAAGTTACCTGCGCTCGGTTACGGAAAACGCTGTAGAAGACATCCTCGAACAGCTCGCTGAACCTGAAAAGTTTGTGCTGGACACCCTGTTCCGCCATGACAGGGAGGTCTCTGTGCTGGAAATGCATGCCCGCCGGGAATGGATTGTGCTGAACGGTCACCTGGCTGATGCCGTGCTGCGCTTTATGCAGCGGCGGGACCTGAAAACCATCACGCGCGACCGTGCCGCCGGTATCATCCGCCAGATCGACCAGCACCTTGCTTCCGGGTATACCCCCCTGAAATGGGCGCAGGCACTGGATATCTGCTTCAAGCTCATGGGAAGCCAGGTCCCCTCCACCCTGTTTTCACGGTATTTTGCCGACAAGGGGCTTGACGATGTTGCCGAACGAATGCTCCGGGCGGATGAAGAACTGACCCGAAGCAGGCTGATTGAACTGCTCTCCTCCCCCGGTCTTGACTGGAGGCGGAAGGATACTTCAGCTGTTGAAAAGCCGGCCGGGGAGGCTGAGCAGAAAGCAACTGATACCGTACAGGCTGACACCGCCCCCGAAAATACGCCCGAACCTGCCAACACCGACATCTATCATGACGATGACCGTGCAACTGCGTTCGATGAAGCGATGCAAGAAGATAGCGCTTCGGCTGAAACCGGTACCTCTGATGATGAAGTAATCCCCGAGCTCAACCAATCTGATGGTGAGGAGGAGGAATTACCCATTTGGATGCGTTTTCTGGATGCAGACGCCGGGGATGACGAAACCGACCAGACCCATCCCCCTTCTGAAGCGATTCAGGATCATGGCCAAACCCCGGATGATTCCTTCGGGGAACCGCTCATTCAGCGTTTTCAACAGGAGGAGTCCGAGGAGGAATCGTGGGAGCCGGAAGAAAACCCGGATACTTCCTCACGAAACTTGCTCACCGATGCCTCCAAAGAACTGCTGGACCGCATGGGAGCCCACGCAGACCTGTTTCTGCAGGACTTTTTCAACAATGAACTAGACGACTTTTACACCTCCCTGAACGCTCTGACCAGCTTCCATACCTGGCAGGAAGCCGGAACCTACCTGACCCGTGAGATATTCATACCCCGGGAAATCGACATCTACTCTGGTGAAGCCGTTCTTTTTGTAGACCTGCTCCAACAGTATTTCGAAGAAACATCGTAATCTACCTACCATGTCAAAACAAGCTAAATTCGACCGGCTGGCAGAACTTCGGGAACAATCCAAACTCGGCGGGGGTCCCGATCGCATCAAAAAGCAGCACGAAAGCGGTAAACTGACCGCCCGTGAACGACTTGAAATACTGCTGGATAAGGGCAGTTTCGAGGAAACCGGTGCATTTGTTCAGCATCGCAGCAAAGATTTCGGGCTGGACAAGCAGCAGTATCCCGGTGACGGCGTTGTTACCGGTTTCGGGAAAATTGACGGCAGACCGGTTTATGTATACAGTCAGGATTTCACGGTACTGGGGGGTTCACTTTCTGAAACCCATGCCGAGAAAATCTGCAAAGTCATGGATCTTGCCCTGAAAAACGGCGTTCCGGTCATTGGACTGAACGATTCCGGGGGTGCGCGTATTCAGGAGGGCGTGGTTTCTCTGGGTGGATATGCCGAGGTATTCTGGCGCAACAGTATGGCCTCCGGGGTAATACCCCAGCTCAGTGCCGTCATGGGTCCGTGTGCGGGAGGGGCTGTGTACTCACCGGCCATCACCGATTTCATATTCATGGTGCAGGATACCAGTTTCATGTTTGTCACCGGTCCGAACGTGGTAAAAACCGTGACCCATGAAGAAGTCAGCAGCGAAGACCTGGGCGGGGCTTCAGCACACAGCACCAAATCGGGCGTGTGTCATTTCACCAGTGACAACGATGCAGAGTGCCTGATGCAGCTTCGCAGGCTTTACGCCTATCTGCCGCTGAATTGTGAGGAAAAAGCTCCCCGGTCTGCCGGAACCGACCCGGATAAGAGCAAAGCAGACGCACTGGATTTCATCATACCGGATAATCCCAACAAGCCCTACGACATCAAGGATGTGATCAATGGTATCATCGATGCCGGTTCATTCATGGAAGTGCATGAACACTACGCTGATAATATTGTTGTCGGGTTTGCCCGGCTGGATGGTCGCTCTGTGGGGATTGTTGCCAACCAGCCGCTTTCACTGGCCGGCTGCCTGGACATCAACGCCTCCATCAAAGGTGCCCGTTTTGTGCGTTTTTGCGATGCCTTCAATATCCCGCTGGTGGTCTTTGAAGACGTGCCCGGGTTCCTGCCCGGCACCGATCAGGAATGGGGCGGCATCATCAAACACGGGGCAAAGCTGCTGTATGCGTTCTGTGAGGCCACGGTACCCAAAGTTACGGTCATCACCAGGAAGGCTTACGGCGGAGCCTACGATGTGATGAATTCCAAGCACATTCGGGCCGACTACAACGTAGCCTGGCCAACCGCTGAAATCGCCGTTATGGGTACCAAGGGAGCCGTTGAAATTATCTTCCGACGAGAAATCGGCAAATCTGAAGATCCTGCAGCCCGTCAGGCCGAACTGGAAGCCAGTTACGAAGAAACCTTCGCCAATCCCTACCGCGCCGCCGCCCATGGGTACGTTGATGATGTTATTTATCCCCGTGAAACCCGTCAGAAACTGATCAGGGTTCTGGAGGTCATACAACATAAAGCCGACACGGTACCGCGCAAGAAACATGATAATCTGCCCCTGTAGTGAGTTTATTCGACCCACCGGAATCCGATTCCGGCAGTAAGCACAGCCGAAGTGAAGGCCGGCGTTTCGAGCCCCTGGCTACACGGATGCGTCCGCGGAATATTGATGAGTATGCCGGTCAGCAGCACCTTTTAGGGCCCGGCAAACTGTTTCGAAGGGCCATCGAGAGCAAGATGATCGGGTCTATGATATTTCACGGACCGCCGAGCAGTGGCAAAACCACTCTCGGCCTGGTCATTTCCACCGAAATGGATGCCCGCTTCGTCACGCTCAACGCGGTGCTGGATGGCGTGAAGGAGTTGCGCTCAGCCGTAGCCCAGGCCGAGCATTACCAGAAGACCAACGGTCAGGCTACCATTTTATTCGTCGATGAAATCCATCGCTGGAACAAAGCCCAGCAGGATGCCTTGCTGCCGCATATTGAGTCGGGTCTGCTCACGCTGATCGGGGCCACCACCGAAAACCCCTACTACTCCCTGGTGGGTCCGCTGCTCTCACGCTGCCAGATGTTCGAGCTGGAACCGTTTACCCGGGATGACATCCGTTTGCTGCTGCAGCGGGCCCTGGACGATGACGATCGCGGACTGGGCCATTTCAAGGTTAAAATCGATGAGGATGCCCTCGATCATTTTGCCTCCTACGCCGGAGGGGATATCCGCAACGCCCTGAATGCCCTGGATATTGCTACCCGGACCCTGGGTCCGGCGGCCGATGGGTTCAGGCACATCACCCTGGACATAGCCCGGGAGTCTATCCAAAAACGGGTAGTCCGCTACGACGGCAGCGGCGATGAACACTATCATTACGCCTCGGCCTTTATCAAATCCATGCGCGGATCCGACCCGGATGCCGCGCTTTACTGGATGGCAGCCATGCTGGAGGGTGGTGAAGATCCGATGTTCATATTCCGCCGAATGCTCATTTTTGCCTCTGAAGATGTGGGTATGGCCGATTCTTTTGCGCTGACCTTCACCGTCAGCGCCCAGGACGCCTTCGAACGCACCGGTATGCCTGAGGGACTGTACTATCTGGCACATACCTGCATCTACCTGAGTCTGGCACCTAAAAGCAACAGTACCGGGGCCGTTTTCCAGGTCATGGCCGATATCCGCAGCAAGGGAACCGGCAAGGTACCTCCACACCTGCGCGACAAAACAGCCAGCGGCAAACAGTCGCGATACACGGGACAGGAAAACCCGTCTGAATCGTATCAATATCCGCACAGCTATCCCTCCCACTGGGTAGAGCAACAATACCTGCCGGATGAGAAAAAAGACACCGTCTGGTTCAAGGCCAGCAATCAGGGACGGGAAAAAGCCTTGTGGGAGCGCCTGCTGAAAATCAGGGAAACGTATGGGAAATACTAGTCTGATGAAGATAGAAAACATAAAACAAGCTGCCCCGGGGTCAACCGGAACAGCTTGATTGGAGGCTTGCGACTAAGCCTCGTCTTCGCCAGAGTTGTTACATTTTAGATAAGGTTGATACAAACCCGCTCACGATCGTTAATGGCACGTGTACCTTGCAGATACGGTTACAAGACCTCCTACAGACTGAATCCAACCAGGAAAAATGCATTTTCCTGATAGGGATTAATCAGAAATGAACCGTTAAGGGTCAGGGAGAACATCTCGGTAAGTACAATTTCACGGGAGGTTCCCAGTCCGGCCGATACGATACCGGCACCGGTTGTGCCATACATAGCCGAGGCGGACGGTGTCATCCCCAGCGACAGTTCGATGTTGCTGATACTGTAACCCAGCTCAGCGTACACAGAATAGTCATCGTCGTTGGTCACAAAAACCCCGGTAAACAGGGTTAATGGCAGGTTCTCGGTCCCACCGTAGGCCAGACCCAGCTCAACAAAGTGCGCCTCGGAGGTAAAATAATTTCCCGTTGGGGACTCAGGGAACGTATAATCGGTAATCATAAGGTCGAAGTTGCCGATACCGGTTTCCAGACTATAGGAAGCGAACAAATCGATTTCGCTGCCCGCAGGGTTCCCGTTGCTTGCAAAAGCGGCCCAGCCCCCGACGGTAAAATTACCGGCTGAATAACTGATTTGCGGCTGAAATGAGGGTGAATTTCCAAAATCAGTACCTCTCCATACATAGCGGCTGTTCACATCCAGTCCCAGATCAACCTGCGCATAGGCAGGCATCGCAATGCCCAGCATCACGATCATCATTCCCAAACCAATTTTCAAGGGATTTTTCATACGGCATTCTCTCCATTTATCTATTTACGACCCTAACCTTAGTAATGAGCGGGAGGGTTTAAGCCCCCCCGCCTGAGTTTTTCTCAGTTTCCTACTTCCGACACGAATTACCTTATTTCGATAAGAGCTCAACACCGGCAAAGCTGGGGTAAGCATTGTTCCCATGCTCTTCCAGGTCCAGTCCGCCAAGTTCTACTTCCGGTGATACACGCACACCCATGGTGAATTTAAGCGCTGCAAATACCGCAAAGGAGAACACAAAGGTAAAGGCCACAACCGCAGTGGTACCGATGAGCTGGGTTACAAAGCTGTATTCAGCAGAGAAGATGCCCACGGCGAGCGTACCCCAGACCCCGCAGATTCCGTGCACCGATATGGCTCCAACCGGATCATCTACACGGAGTTTATCGAACATATTGATTGACAATACCACCAGTATACCGGCAAGCAGACCAATCATCATGGCGGAGGTCGGTGAAACCACATCGGCTCCGGCAGTAATGCCGACCAGGCCGGCCAGGATTCCGTTCAACGCCATGGGGGCATCCAGTTTGTGCATGGTCACATAGGTAGCTACCATCGCAGCCAGAGCACCGGCGGCAGCAGCCAGAGCTGTATTTACGAATACGAAAGAAATGGCCGTCGGGTCAGCGCTCAGTACGGAACCGCCGTTGAAACCGAACCATCCGAACCATAGCAGGAAGATACCCACCGTTGCCAGGGGAATATTGTGTCCCGGAATCAGATTGACTTTGCCGTTATCATATTTCCCGGCGCGGGCACCCAGCAACAGGACGCAGGCGAGTCCGGCGAATCCTCCCACAGCATGTACCAGGGTAGACCCGGCAAAATCGTAGAAGCCAAGGGAGTCGAGCCATCCTCCACCCCATTTCCAGCTGCCGGTTATAGGATAGGAAATGGCCACCAGCAGCGCACCGAAAATCATGAATGCCGGTAACTTGATCCTGCCTGTAACACATCCCGACACAATTGTTGCGGCCGTTGCGGCAAACATGGCCTGAAATATAAAGTCGGTCCATATGGTCATGTCCAGTCCGTAGGCTGGAGTGAGCATGCCGATGGGGTCGGCCGCATCATAACCGATGCCAAATCCTCCGAAACCGAAAAATCCGTTGAAATCGCCCGGATACATGATTTGAAAACCGACCAGCGCATACGTAATGATACCGGTAGCCAGAATAAAGACATTCTTGTAAATCACATTCACGGAGTTTTTAGCCTGGGTAAATCCGCTTTCTACGGTGGCGAAACCCAGGTGCATAATAAAAACCAACGCGGCGGCCATGAGAACCCACAGGTTATCAATCATGAATTTCACGTAGCCCGCAGAAGCCTGAAATTCTTCTATACTGGCATACCCGGTTTCCTCAGCAACCTCGGGCTGCTCGACAGGAATTTCGGAAACCGTCTGCGTTACCTGCATTTCAACACCGGCAAGATCCCCCTCCTGCCCGGTTACGTATTGGGCTGCGAAGACAAGCAGCACCAAAGCGACTAATGTTTTTATGTATTTTACCATAATTGACCTTTGTTGTTTAGTGGATGACCTAATTTCTAGGCAATATCGAACAAAGTCAATAGTTTTTTAATTCATATAAATAATTTGCATTACTATTTTAGGCATCGATGTTGAAAAAGCGCTTTTTGTTCGAAAAAATAATTTATAAACCTGCACACTATAGTGTGGGTGGTTGAACGGAACCAATAGCAGGTTCGGGGTGTTGGCTGTTGGCATAGAATCATTTACCGCTAATTTAATTCGGACTGACACTCAAAAATATTTATGAAACGCATAGTTATACTCGCCTGTACCGACCGACCTGAATCCAATACACTTCGCTTCTCGAAGTATCTGAAACCACACTATGAAAAACTGGGAGTACAGGCCAGCGTCGTCAGTCTTCAGGACTATCCACTGGAGCAGGTTGTGGGTGGCAAATACGGCGAAAAGATCCCCTCGGTAACGTCCTTCAACAATACCATACTTGAAGCCGACGGGCTGGTATTTGTCATACCCGAGTACAACGGGTCATTCCCCGGAATTTTCAAGATGTTTATCGACTATCTCCCATTTCCGGCCTCCTTCCTGGGTAAGCCTATCTCTTTTGTGGGAGTTGCCAACGGGGCATTCGGCGGACTGCGGGCCGTTGAACAGGCCCAGCAGGTTGTGGGCTACCGAAATGCGTATGTTTTCCCGGAACGTGTATTTCTGGCTCGTTTCAGCAAAAATTTTTCCGATGAAAACGGTCTCACAGAGGAGATGCAGCAAAAATTACTCCGTTCACAGATGCGCAATTTCGTGACGTATATTAATCAGACGCTGCCCCCGGTCGACCTGGAGACTCCCTAGGCATTCCGACGGGTAACATAGCCTTGATGAAGCGGGAACGGCCGCACCGGTTTGGTGATTACAGCATGTATGTCGTCGATTACCCTCATAGGATCCGGAGGAGCCGGACTGGCCTTCCTCCACCATTTCGCCAGTTCAGCTATTCGCCACTGGCCGCTAACGGTTATTGATCCGAATCCGCAATCAGCCCACTCCAAGACCTGGTGCTATTGGTCGGAACCCGGGGAATTGTCGCAGCTTACGCCGGATTTCAGCTGGACCGATTTTATGGTCAGCGGCGCTACGGATGCAACGATCTGTGAGCTGAATCGCTACAGGTATCATTGTGTTGGGGGGGCTTCCTTCCACCGGATGGTAATGAATCAGCTGAAATCCCTGCCCAATGTCCGATTCATTCACGAAAAAGCCGAAAGCATATCCTGGAATCCGCAAAATACTACCGTGGAGGTTGCTTTAAGCAATACCGAGGTCGTATCATCGGTATATTGCTTTACCAGTGCACCGCACGAATCTCCGGAAAAACTGCAGCAAGACCGGGCTTATTCACCCTTCCTGCAGCAATTTGCCGGCGGAATCGTTGCATTCGATAAGCCTGTGTTTGATGCTGATACCCTGACCCTGATGGATTTCAAGGTAGATCAGCACCCCGGTTCCGTGCATTTTGCCTATGTTCTGCCACACGACGCAAATAAGGCCCTCATCGAAATAACGGCCTTCACCCCTGAGTTATACAGCGAGGCTCACTTTCATAAGGCTTTTATCCTGTACGTTGAACGCATCGCATCGACCAAAAACTGTGGGTACAGGCTCCTGGAACCGGAGCAGGGGGTCATTCCCATGCACATCGGCCACCATGCGCGCAAATTGAATCCCCATACCTTTACCCTCGGCACACAGTCGGGTATGGTGAAACCGAGCACAGGCTATGCCTTTTTTGCAATGCATCAGCAGGCCCGGTTCTACATCAACGAACTGACGGCGGGCGGGGGCACACTACGAGCCTACCCCGCCGTTCACGGCAGGTTCCGGTTCTATGATGCTCTGCTGCTGGATATACTTCGCGTTGACCCCCACCAAACCATATCCATATTTCAGACCCTGTTCAGAAACGTAAACACCGATCGCGTCATGGAATTTCTGCGCGAGTCGAGCAGCTTGCCGTATGAGATGCTCATGTTCAGCAAGCTTCCCAAAAAACCCTTTCTTAAGGCATTATGGCGCCACGTATTCTCCTGACTACCGTCCTGCTGACGGCACATTTGTTTTTCCCGGCACTCAGTGAATGGCTGGCAATACCGGTTTTCATCGGCTCTATTATAACGATTGGTATGCTCCATGGCGGACTGGACCATCTTACCGCATTCCGGCATTTCAGCCTGAACGATGAACAACGAAAATGGCCCTGGTTTCTCGGAGGATACATGGCCATTATTGGCTTATACGGTCTGCTTTGGCTGATCTCAGTACCGTTGGGCTTAACCCTTTTTTTGTTGCTCTCCTGTTACCATTTCGGTCAGCTGGACATGCATGAGCAAGCCCGTTCCGCCTGGCGAAAACCGTTGTATCTGAGTCGGGGTGTGTTTCTGCTCGGACTGATGATAACGGCACAGATTGAATCGGTAGCCGGTGTAATTGAACCCGTGATGGCTACCGGCTACTTGATTGAGTTCATCGGAGACTGGCAGGTCTGGCTTATTGGATTCATTGTAGTGCAGCACCTGGTCCTGCTAGGGGTTGGCACGAAGAAACTGAATGCACCTTTACTGACAGACACCCTGATTACCGGACTGATGTTCGGTTTGTTGCCACCGTTGCTGAGTTTCGGGTTGTATTTTGCCTTGTGGCACAGCTGGGATCACCTGCAGCTGCTCAACCGGTATCTCAAACTGCCCGACTGGTGGTCGCTCATCCGCAATGCCCTGCCCTTCACCCTATTGGCGCTGGCAGGGATTGCAGGTATCCTGGTTTTATTCGGGCAGTCTTTGCAGCAACCGGGCGCGGTCATTTATGCGTTAATCGGCATCAGTTTGCTGACCATGCCCCATATGTTGCTGGTCGACCGGGTTGTTGAGCACGATCATTAAGCTGGCAGGCGCCATTCAGTTCAGTTTCAGCATGTAACCTACCCCGTGCAGGGTAACCAGGTACCGGGGATCATCCGGTTGCATTTCGATTTTGGAGCGAAGTTTGGAGATGTGCACATCCACGGTACGGGTGTTTGTGGAGTACTCGTAGCGCCAGACATGTTCCAGCAACACATCCCGGGAGACGGGTTCGTTGGCCTGACCAACCAGAAACCGGATCAGCTCCACTTCCCGGGTAGTCAGTTCGAACTCTCCATCGGGACGGATAACCTGCGACTCATTCAGCTCAATGCGCACCGGTCCCAGGGTGATTACATCCATCGGACCTGTTTTTGAGTAGGAATTGGCCCGGCGCAGTCGAGCCTGGATTCGCGCAAGCAACTCTTTGACGCCAAATGGCTTGGTCATGTAATCATCGGCCCCGATATTCAGACCGGTAACCTTATCAATTTCCTGGTCGCGGGCGGTGAGCATGATGATCGGAAAGGTGTATTTATCTTCACGAACCTGCTTGCAGATTTCAAAGCCGCTGGTACCGGGAAGCATCACATCCAGAATCATCAGATCCGGTTTGATATCATGTACCAGCTGAACCGCATCACTGCCGGTTTCGGAAATATGTACCTCGTAACCCTCGTTTTCCAGGGTATCCTGCAGGGTAAAAACCAAACTTGGTTCATCTTCCACAACAAGTATTTTTTTAGTCTTAGCTGGCATATTCAATCTTGGCGTTAGAGTTAACTGTGCGAGGCTCAGAGGCAGCACTGGCCTGGTATATCGGGAATGTTACTGAAAAAACGGAACCTTTCCGATAGGTGGATTCAACGGTGATGGTACCACCATTGAGTTCAACAAGATTCTTAACAATGGAAAGTCCCAAACCGTGCCCTTTCGTGCGGGCCGTAAGCGTATCTTCTGCCCGGTAGAACTTATCAAAAATATGTTTTCGGGCGGCCGTCGGTATACCATGACCGTGGTCTTCAACCTCCAGAATCACTGCGCTGCGATTACTTCGCAGCCGAACCGCCAGATACTTCTCCTCGCCGGAGTATTTCATGGCATTCTCCACCAGGTTACCCAGAATAGTCTGAAAATTTTCCCGATCTGCAATAACATCGGGCAGGGGCGACTGCAGGTCAATGACCGGCTCAAATCCTGCCTGTGCAATCAACGTCTGATGTTCCTGCAGATAGGAGGCAACCAGTTCACCGAGGTTTACCCGTTCAGGATGGATACGTTGCTGACCGGCATCACTTTTGGCCACATCCAGCAATTTTTCAATCATACGTCGTAGTCGCATAGACTCGGTGTAGATATGCTCCCCGTAAACTTTAAGTCGTTCAGGCCTGGTTACGCGGCCATCGGCCAGATTTTCACCGGCAGCCTGCATAACAGCCAGGGGCGTTTTAAGTTCGTGTGTCACATTAGCCAGAAAACCAGCCTGACGCTCCATCAGGCTCCGCTCGCGCTGGGCGATGATAAACATGATGGTCAGGCTTCCCAGTAAGAGAACCAGAACCGCGCCCATGACAATCAAGTTTCGCTGCAGATTTCCGGCGGAGGCTAGTACCGCAGGATTCTCATCAAATACTACCTTGATATTCCAGTTATCCAGCAAATCCGGAAATCGCTGAATATACTCTACACCCCGGCGGTCGTACGGCGTGTCCGGATCATTGGTTGCCAGAACCTCGTTGAGCAGCCAGTCGTGCAGCCAAACCGTCATCCCGCTCTCATCGCGTGTACCAAACACATCCATGAGTTTACCGGCGAGATACTCGTTGACCAGATAATCCCGGTTAATGGAAAATGACAAGTACCCTACAATTGAGGCTCCCCGGGGATTGATCAGCGCTACGTTCATGGTACGATGGGTATCAAATACAACCTTGGTATTCCACCGATAATCGTTAATGAGCACATTCATGCGGGTGCGTGTGAGGCTGATACCATCACAGGCCGATTGCGGAGGGAGACTCTCGTTCACAAACTGTCTGGTTCCGGTATCAAATATTTTAATAGCTCCGGATTGCCCGCAGTCTTGAAAATCGGCACCGGCAAAGTATACCTTATCAAACAACGAATCTTCCATGGCTCTTGCCAGAACTTCGCCCAAGGCCGGATTCAGAGGAGCATTGCGGGCGATCTCATCGTGCAACTGCTCCATATTGAGCCGCCAGATCCCTTCAACCGGTGCCCGGAACCGGTTTCGGGTAGTGTAGGTAAAATCCGCGAGTTGTGTCTTCTGCCGGTCGGAAGCCGAACTGATGGTAGATTCATGCAGGGCGTACAGGGAATACACATTCATGACCGTAAGACTGACAATGGCAAACAGAGCCATTCCCAGCATAATCCAGCGGATGGTCAGAAATTTCTTCATGGTTTGCGAACGGTTAGGCAAACGATTTTTCATGTTATTCACAGCAAAATACAAATTTTGCCTGATGCCGTTGTTTGCAGCAGCCAAGCCAGACTATTATTCATACGGTTTTACATCTTTTAGTGGATGTTACCGATTTGTTAACGCAATCTAGGGAAATTACGTTTACATTTTGTAATAAATACCGATTACCAGCACCTGCTTATGATGCACCCTATATTCAAAACCTTTACAACATGTACGCTGGCAATACTGATTGCCGCCTCCACACTAACGGCCAATGATTCCCCATTTCTGATGTATTACTGGTCGTTCAACAACGAGACGACGTTCACAACGCCGGATATCGGTCTGGATGGAGCCGGTCTTGAAGCACAGCTTGCGGGTTTGACCGAACTCACCACCGGTGACGGCCAGGATTTCAGCGGACTCAACGCGCGCAACGGCGACCCCGCCGGTACCCACCTGCGATTCAACAACCCGGTTGGTTCATCACTGACTTTCAGCGTTCCGACAACAGGGTTCGAAAATATTGTCTTCAAGTACGAAACCCGCCGATCCAACAGTGGTGCCAATACCCAGTTCATTACCTACACGCTTGACGGTCAGACGTACCAGTCGTTCCGGATTCTGGAGGTCACCACGGTTCCAACCCTGATAACCCTCGACTTTTCCAGCATAGACGGGGCCGCCAACAACCCCGACTTCGCTGTTCGATTTGAGTTTAACGACTCCAATAATCCACCCAACCTGGCCGGAAACAACCGTTTTGATAATGTAACGGTGGAAGGTACCGCACAGGATGGCGTCAATCTGCCGCCGGTGTTGGCCAACCCATTGAACGTGCTGGAGCTGAGCGCCGGCAACCTGATCAACACCACATCGCTGGCCTCTGCAATATTCGAAGATCCTGACCAGGACCCTCTCACCTTCACCATTCAGGTGCCGCAGGGCGCTCCGTTCAGCATCAATTACCCCAATGGTCCGGACGCTGCCGGAATTCTGAGTGCCGACCAACCGGGTGAAGACACCATCGTCATTCTGGCTGATGACGGCACCAACACGCCGGTCAGCCTGACACTGCGGGTATTGGTTTATCCTGCGCCGGCGGATTTGTCTGCCAGAGCATTCTCCTTCACCCAATGGAGTCAGGATGCACCGGGTGGCACCTATCCGGAGCACATGATTTTCCTGCAGTCAGCCATGGATGATCCGGGCGTTTATGATGATTTACTGTATGCCTACAACCTGACTGCGGACCAATACAATGACGTTGACTTGCTGAACATCGGGTTCCCCTACCGAAATACATCCCGTACACGGATAAACGGTCTGGGCGAGCGGGGAATCAGTTTCATCAATACCGGCCGTGGTCGGGATCTGGGCGGCGCCCTGGTTTCCCTTGACACGCGGGATGTGAACCGGGCTACATTCGACTTCAAGGCAGGAACCGAAGAACTGAACTCCCGGGTATACGCCATGCGGGTTCAATACCGCGTTGTTCAGCAGGCATCCGAACCGGACATGCCTGCAACCTATGGAGCATGGCAGGACCTGACCCTGCCCCTCGGCGAGGCCATCGAGTATAACCGGTCGTTCCAGGGGCAGGAAAGTCAGTTCCAGGGCCTGGACCTGCCGCCAGAAGCCCTGGGTCAGCAGGAAGTACACCTGCTTTTCCGCTATTATTTCACAGGCATTCGACTGGATGAACTCAGCGGAGCACGTGACAAGCTTAGACTGGACGATATTGAAATCGCAGACCTCACCGGCGTATCCGCTGCAGATGAAATCCACACACCCGGCGCTTTCAGCCTGGAGCAGAACTATCCCAATCCGTTCAATCCCACAACAACCATCGGCTACACGCTCAGCGAGCCGGGTCCGGTGCGTATTTCGGTGTACAACAGTATGGGGCAGCAGGTAGCGGTACTCACCGACGCGACCATGCCGGCCGGCTCCCACCGGGTACGTTTCGATGCTTCCGGTCTGTCCAGCGGCATGTATGTGTATCGTATGGAAACCGGCGATTTTTCAGCTGTCCGAAGCATGCTTCTTATCCGTTAAAAACAAAATAGACTGGTTTTCAGACAGTGCAGGCATCCGGTTAATTCCGGATGCCTTTTTTGTTTGTTTAAAGAACGGGCACAACCTATTTTACCCTATCATCACCACGGAATTACCATCTACAGAAAAACGCACTATCATGAAACTACTGTCCCTTTTTGCCTTGATTGCCCTGTGCGCAATGGCTTGCTCCCAACCCGCCGTAAGCCAGCAGCAACCCGAAGTCCTCAACGGGCTGGATGTACTGGAACAGAACCAATTTGCTGAGCTGGAAGGCAAGCGGGTCGGACTGATAACCAACGCAACCGGTGTGAACAAAGACCTCATCTCCAACATCGATCTGCTCCACCAGTCTGAAAATGTACAGCTCGTAGCCCTTTTCGGTCCGGAACACGGGGTACGGGGCGATATCAACGCCGGCGACTACGTTGAAACCTATATTGATGAGAAAACCGGCATCACCGTCTTCTCTGTTTACGGTGCAACCCGCAAACCCACCCAGGAGATGCTGGAAGGTATTGATGTACTGATTTACGACATTCAGGACGTAGGTTCACGCTCGTACACCTTTATTTCCACTATGGGACTGGCGATGGAAGCTGCAGCTGAAAAAGGCATCGAGTTCATGGTCCTGGACCGACCGAACCCACTGGGAGGCAAAATCGAGGGTAACCTTACCGAGCCCGACTACATCTCCTTCGTCTCACAATTTGAAATACCCTACGTGTATGGAATGACCTCCGGTGAACTGGCCCGAATGCTCAACGCAGAAGGAATGCTCAACGGCGGCATGCAGGTGGACCTGACCGTTATCCCCATGACCGGATGGAACCGTAGCATGAGTTTTGAAGATACCGGTCTGCCCTGGGTACCCACATCCCCGCACATACCCCATCGTCATACAGCGGTCTACTACACCGCCACCGGCATCCTCGGCGAGCTGCATACCCTCAGCGAGGGGGTTGGCTACACCATGCCTTTTGAGGTATTCGGTGCGCCCTGGATTGATGCGCAGCTCATGGCTGAACGTATGAACAATCTCGGGCTGGAGGGTATCACCTTCCGTCCGAAAACCTGGCGACCGTATTATGGCAGAAATGAGGGTGAAGTGTTGCATGGCGTTCAACTGTACATTCACGATTTTTCCAAGGTGAATATCATGAGCCTTCAGTTTCTATTCATGCAGGAACACCACGTACTACACCCTGACAAGAACCCTTTTGACACCACGCCGGCCCGTATCCGCATGTTCGACCGTGTAGCGGGGTCGAGCACCGTACGGGAGCTGTTTTCCGAGAACTTCCTGTACGCTGATGTGGAGCCGTTTTTGAACAAAGACGTGGCGTCTTTCCGCGAGCGTTCGCAGCCGTACTACCTGTATCCGTAATGTTATTGCCGGCGAGGCGGCAACACGCTGCTTCCCTGAGATCGACCATCACTATCAATCCGAATTACCGCAGGCCGCTCAGACAACCGGGGCCTGCCCAAATCCTTTGCCATGGCAGATCATAAAAAAAGCACCAACCCCTGGTCGTGGATACCCACCCTGTACTTCGCGCAAGGCATCCCCTACGTGGTGGTCATGCTGGTTTCGGTTATTATGTACAAGCGACTGGGTATATCCAACGCCGAAATCGCCCTGTATACCAGCTGGTTATACCTGCCCTGGGTCATCAAACCGCTATGGAGTCCGCTTGTTGACCTGGTAAAAACCAAACGCTGGTGGGTGGTCACCATGCAGTTACTGGTGGGTGCCGGCCTTGCCGGGGTTGCTTTTACCATTCCCGCACCCAACTTTTTTCAGTGGAGCCTGGCCTTCATGTGGCTGCTGGCCTTCAGCTCTGCCACACACGATATTGCCGCGGACGGGCTGTATATGCTGGCGCTTTCCAAGCATAAACAAGCCTGGTTCGTGGGTGTTCGAAGCACCTTTTACCGCATCGCGATGATCACCGGTCAGGGACTCCTGATCATCTTTGCCGGGTATATTGAGTCGACCACCGGACTGGATACCGTTGAAATCGACGTCCAGACAACACAGACTGCATGGACAGCTCAACCCCACCCGTCTGAGCTGCAGATTACCTCCCAGGAGGGTCCTCTCCGGATCATTACCTATCCCGATGCATTGGAGCTGAGTGTAGACCGCGTTCCCCGGGAACTGGCCGATTCCGTGCTCAGTGTGGCCCGCGACTGGAACGTACGGGGCAATTTCTATCAGATTGACGGCATGGAAGCCGGAGACGGACAGGAAGGCCTGCAGCAAACCACGCAGGCAGCGCAGCAAGGATGGTGGTCCAGGCTGGTTGCTGTGCCCCTGGAAGACTTTCTGCAGCGATTTGCGCCGGAAACCGAGCCCCTGCGCGATGACGGGATGACGGGCAATGTCGGCATCGTCTACCTGTACCTGTCCGGCGAACCGGCTGAAGGCGAAGAAATTGTCATTAATTTCGGTCGCGAAGCCGGTGACAACAGCATATCGTTGGTCGAGGGGGACCGCTTTGTATTCAACAGCAGCAACTGGAACACCCCGGCCATGGCCGTCATCCAGCTGGACAGCAAACTGGATTTCACCACCCAGGCCACCTTCCGCGGTCGGGCCGGAAACATCCCGCTGGCCTGGTCTATCACCTTCATGCTGCTCACCGGCATGTTCATCTTCTTTTTCCTGTATCACCGGTTTGTGTTGCCCCGTCCCGACTCGGACAAACCCGGGGTACGCTCGGCCGATCAAAGTATTTTTACCGAGTTTTTCCGCACCTTTGCACTGTTTTTCAAACAAAAACAGATTGGTATCGTCCTGCTGTTTCTGCTGTTCTACCGCTTCGGCGAGGCCCAGCTGGTCAAACTGGCCTCGCCCTTCCTGCTGGACGCCCAGGAAGCCGGCGGACTGGCACTTACCACCGGTGAAGTAGGCTTTGTGTACGGAACCGTCGGGATTCTGGCCCTGACTGCCGGGGGGATTATCGGCGGGATTCTGGCCGCCCGTCACGGACTCCGGTTCTGGTTGTGGCCCATGGTTATTGCCATCAACCTGCCCAATGCGGTCTACATCTACCTGGCCTATGCCATGCCTGACAGCTTCCTGATTATCAATCTGGCTGTACTGATAGAACAATTTGGGTACGGATTCGGCTTCACGGCGTATATGCTTTACATGATTTACGTGTCGGAAGGCGAGCATAAAACAGCGCATTTTGCCATTACCACCGGATTCATGGCCCTGGGTATGATGATTCCGGGGATGTTCAGCGGATGGATACAGGAAATTATCGGGTACCAGCACTTTTTTGTGTGGGTTCTCATGGCCACCGCACCGGCCTTCATTATTGCTGCCTTTGTAGATATTGATCCCGAATTCGGTAAGAAAAAAGACGAAGACACTACGGAAGAATCGGACTGATACTGCAAAAAATCGCCGGTTTTCGCTATCTTAACACCAAGACAATCTACAGGTGCTCCCGCCGGAGTGAGCACCCTGCCGCCGCGGGCAACGCCTGCCGGAAGAAGGCCTCGCCAAAACACAACATTATCATCTAATATCGCGCCATCATGTCAAAACCTATTACCGTATTTCTGCCCTATAACCACAACGATTTCACCCTGCAGACCATAGACGCTTTCAATGCAAGTGGTTTGGCTGACCGTATTTTCCTGATGAGCAACACGCCAACCGGTGTAGACAAGCCCAACACGCAGGACCTCATAACTGATGCACCCCTGTCATCGCAGACCTTCCGGAAAATCGGGGAGGTCGCCCGGACGGAGTACATCGCTCTGCTCACCAAAGATACGCTGATTGACCTCGGTCAATTTGCCCTGAACCGTTTCGTACAAATTGCCGCCGACACGGCTGCAGGACTGGTATACTCGGATTTCATTGAGATCAAAGGGGATCAGCGCGCCGGCCACCCCGTCAACGACTATCAGTTTGGCAGCGTGCGAGATGACTTCGATTTTGGTCCGTTGCTGCTGTTCAGCACCCCGGCCTTCAAGAAAGCCACCGCTGCCTTCACTACCGACTACAAACACGCCGGCCTGTACGACCTGCGCCTGCGCGTATCGCAAACCTCAGGGCTGGTTCGCGTCAGTGAGTTTCTGTACAGCACCGTAGAAACCGATCTGCGTAAGTCGGGAGAGAAAATGTTCGATTATGTGGATCCCAAAAACCGGGAAGTACAAATCGAAATGGAACAAGCATTTACAGAGCATCTCAAGGCCATCGGGGCGTACCTGGAGCCCGTATTCAAACCGGTAGATGACTCCGGCGATGCATTCCCGGTAGAAGCAGCCGTTGTCATTCCTGTTCGCAACCGGATCCGCACCATCCGCGACGCCGTCAACTCCGTACTCACGCAGAAAACCGACTTCGATTTCAACCTGATTGTGGTAGACAACTTCTCAACCGACGGCACCCTGGAAGCCCTCAACGAAATCGCTGCCGGTGACGCCCGGCTCAAAGTACTCATCCCCGAGCGCAAAGACCTGGGCATCGGCGGATGCTGGAATGTTGCCGTTCACAGCGAATATTGCGGCAAATATGCCATTCAGCTGGATAGTGACGATGTCTACAAAGACGAAACGACCCTGCAGCGAATCGTGGATGTGTTTCGTGAAGAGCACTGTGCCATGGTTGTGGGCAGCTATGAAATGACCGATGTAAACCTGCAGCCCATTCCTCCGGGGCTGATCGACCACCGCGAGTGGACCCCTGAAAACGGCCGGAACAACGCCATCCGAATCAACGGCCTGGGTGCACCACGGGCATTCTACACCCCGGTGCTGCGCGGCCTGAACGTGCCGAACGTGAGCTACGGCGAAGACTACGCCCTGGGACTGGCTATTTCCCGAACCTATCAGATTGGCCGGATATACGACGCTGTGTACTGCGTGCGCCGATGGGATGACAACACCGACGCTTCCCTGGATATCAACAAAATGAATGCGCATAACGCCTACAAAGACAAAATCCGGACCTTTGAGCTCAAAGCCCGTCAGCAAAAAGTAGCCTCGGGACAATGAACCGGTACCTGAGCAAAAACGAACTACACGATTACGGAGCCTGGTCGGGCAATACCGCCGACCAGGCTCACGCCCTGCTGCTCCAGCAGAAAGAAACCTGGCCTATGCTCCGGAACGGGGCCGCCACGCTGAATTCGGTCGTCAGCCGCGAAATTGATTTTGGTCACTTCTCCATGAAGGTCCAATTCAATCCGGGCCGCATCGTATCCAGTTCAGCCAAAGTTGATAAGAAATCGATCGCTGAACGCCGATGTTTTCTGTGTGAAGAAAACCTCCCACCCGAGCAGAAGGGCCTGAAATCCGGAGATTACAGCATACTCTGCAACCCATTCCCCATCTTTCCGGAGCATTTCACCATTCCGCACACCGCCCACATTGACCAGCGCATCAGCGGGGCCTTTGCGGCCATGCTCGAATTGACCCGGGAGATGGGAACACGGTATTCCCTGTTTTATAACGGTCCGAAATGCGGAGCCTCTGCCCCGGATCACCTGCATTTTCAGGCAGGAACGTTCGGTTTCATGCAGATTGACACCACCTGGGAGCATCTGGTTGAACATTACGGCAGCTGGCTGGTCCATGAACCCGGCACCCGGATTGCGGCCGTTGACGACACGCTCCGACGCTTTTTGGTCATTGAATCCGATGATGCAGGTCGCTGTGAGAATGAATTTGCGCGGATATTTGAAGCCTTTGGCGCGTTCAATGAACACCCCGGAGAAGAGCCAATGGTCAATATTGTGACCAGCTTCCGGGATGGTCGCTGGCGGGCCATGGTATTTCTGCGCCGCAAACATCGTCCCGAACAGTTTTTTGCCGAGGGTGAAGAGCAGATCCTTTTCTCACCGGCTTCTGTGGACTTCGGCGGGGTGTGCATTACACCCCTCGAGCGGGATTTCAATCGCATGAACCGGGAATTGCTGACCGATATGTTCAGCCAGCTGAGCGTTCAAAGGGACGTGCTGGATGCCGTTGCCCAAGCTGTACGCGCAACCTAGCCCCGCACGGCAGGGACCCCGATCCGGAAACCAGCCCCCGCGGCAATCCGGTCTGGTCTTCAATCCGGCAAAAAGCTCACGTACTACCGAACCGTACACAACATTCGCTTACCGATACCTATGGACATCCCCGAACGCCACCTCCCCCGTCTGGAAGACCTGAGTCTGGACCAGAAAATTGCCCAGATGCTGCTCATCGGATTCCGCGGAACGGAACTCACCGATGAGAACCCCATCATCCGGGATCTGCGTGATTACCAGGTCGGCGGGGTCATCCTGTTCGATTACGACGTTGTTATGAAAACCTATGGTCGCAACGTGACCTCCCCGGATCAGCTCCGTAATCTGATGCAGCAGCTCTACAGCCACACAAAATTTCCTACCTTCTTCTCCATCGATCAGGAAGGTGGCACCGTTAACCGGCTCAGACCCGAATATGGTTTTCCGGCAACCCGATCGCACAAAACGTTGGGACAACTCGACGATCTTGAGGAAACCCGTCGGGAAGGGGAACACATCGCCAGACTGCTGCAATCCTACGGTCTCAACCTGAATTTTGCCCCCTGTGTTGACCTGGGTATCAACAAGGATAACAAAGCTATTTACGGCCGGGACCGCACGTTTTCAGACGATGCAGACCAGGTTACAGCCCATGCACGTGCTTACATCAAGGGGCATAAGGCCGGGGGCGTACTTACCTCACTCAAGCACTTCCCGGGTCATGGAAGCTCCCTGGCCGACACCCACCTGGGGATGGCTGATGTCACGCAGACCTGGTCGCCACGGGAGGTAATTCCCTACGAACGGCTTATTGGCGAGGGATTGTGCGATATGGTTATGACTACCCACATCTTTAACGGTCAGCTGGATCCCAACGTACCGGCCACCTTGTCTGCCTCCGTCATGCAGGGCATGCTCCGCACTCAGATGGGATTCGATGGGGTCATCATCAGCGATGACCTGCAAATGCAGGCCATCACCAATTATTTCGGCCTCGACAACGTCGTAGAGCTGGCCTTGCTTGCCGGCGTTGACATTCTCGCCTTTGGTAACAACCTGGCCTATGAACCGGATGTTGTTGAGCGTTCCATCCACATTGTGCGGAGACTGCTGGAAGACGGAACCATCGATGAGCTGCGTATCAATGCATCCGTGCGGCGAATTCTCCGACTAAAAGAAAAGCTTGCATCCGGAGTCTGACAGGCGCCGGCACCTCGCATCAACATGCAGGTGCATTATAATCAGGAACTTGTAACTTACCAGAAGAAATCCTGAACGATGATACCGCACACCCGCAAAGCATTATTAATGGTTCTGCTGCTGCTTCTGGCGGCACAAAGCATCACGGCCCAATCGCGTACCGAAGAGGCAAAAAAACGTCTGGAAGGCGAAAGCGATGATATCGGGGTAAGCGCCCTGATCACATTTCTGGAAATCGGTGCGGAGTTTATGCCTGAATTTTTTTATTTCCGGGCCATTCGACCCGACGAAGTACCCTTGCGCTACAACGCCATCCCGTATTATGGTCGGGGCCGATACAACGCCGGAATCCGGAATTTCAGCGGACTGGAAGACGATGGGAAAGCCTCGCTGGTTCAGCTCAGACTAAATACTTCCATGCCCCAGGGAAGTCTGGCTATGGAACAGTTCTCCGGTGAGCTGAAATGGCACATACGCTACTGGGCTGTGCATTCCCGCTATGAACAGCTTCGCGAAGCCACGGCGCCCTACCCTATCCGACAGTTCAATGTGGCGGCTGGTCGCAAGTTCCGCTTTCTTGAAAACGGTGACGGGGTACTGTACCTGGGTTTTCGAACCCTTGGTCTGGGCGCCGACCACTACACCGGTCCGGAATTGATGACCGATTTCAGCTGGTATTTCCGTGAGCCGTTCTCAGCCCACTACACCTATTCCAGCATGGTACAGACATACGGGTTCATCAACAACCATGAATTCGGGCTGCAGCTGCACCGGCAGAACATGAGTTTCGGTCTGAGCTACCGCTGGCTGGATATTCTTGGCGTTCATTTCAGGACACTTTCATTCGGGGCCGGAATTAATTTCTGAGCAGCACTGCTGTTACCCGGTCCCTCCTTCCCAATCTGCTTTTCACGTGATTCACGAGCACCGTCGGTACCCAAAGGATAATTCATTGGGCGCAAAAACCCCCTTGCTATGCCATAGATGAAGGAAATGCTGCAAATGGAGATATCGCTGTTCATAGAGAAAAACTACGGTAAAAAAGACGGATACCCGGCGAAAAACACCCTCATCTGCGTTTTCCTTCACAATAATTGACGAGAATACAACATCTCGTGCGAAGGCATTTCATCTTAAAAAAATTTGACAGACCTTGAAAGTGAGCCATCGAATGAGGGGTAACTACACGTTACAAATTTCAACCGGAGGCACATCAACACGTCGGCTGCAGGTCGCTTGCGACAGGGTTGACGTGATGGTAGGCATGTCTCTGGTTAACGGCAAAGGCCGACAGGTTTGACCGCTTGTCGGTCTTTTTTTGCCGATCAACCACCTGCTTTGTCTTGCCGATCAAAGCCGTATCCCTGCCTGGAACAAGTACGGCCCTTACCAATTTTGTACGTGCCACCATCGGCAGTTCCACCATAGCACTTCGTGATGGTGGAAAAAATAAGGTTGAGCAGTATTGATGCGTTAGAAACGTATTAGTTTTTATTAAAAGTAAATGCAATAGCAGTTTTGGTGCAGTATATTGCCTGCGTAGTGCATTCCCCCTCCTCCCTTCACAATACCATGGCTCTGAAAAAACAGCACATTCATCTGTCTGATTTACAGCATATAAAAAGTGCGGTAGACAACTCGCCGTTTGGTATCTACATACTGGACCGGGACGTGCGCGTTGTCTATGTGAGCGAGGGCTTTTGCAGGATGACCGACCTGACGGCCGATGAACTGTATGAAGATACCGCTGCCTTTTTCAACCTGATACACACCGATGATGTAGATGCTTTTTTCGCAGCCAATGAAGCAGCCCTAAAGGGATTCCACGAATTTTCCCATGAACTCAGGCTGGTTACCGGAGGGCGCATTCGCTGGTTCTGGGTCCGCTCGCTCCCCAAACAGGAAGAAGACGGCACCTGGTACTGGCATGGTACCATGCTGGATATCACCAACCGCAAAGAAATTGAGCGCCGGAGTGATGAGGCACGAACACGGTATGAGACGTTTACGGCCATTTCCAATACCGGCGCCTGGGAATACGATATGCGTAACGACCGACTGTGGTTCAGCGAGGAATATCTGGCCATGATCGGGCTGGATGCCCGCCAATACCGACTGCAGTACGGTGAAAAAATGCAGAACTGGATTGACCTGATGCATCCGGAAGACCGAAACGAGGCCAACCGGGTATTTCAGTCGTACCTGGCTGATGAGGCCGATACCGGTATCTACGAAACCTATTTTCGTCTGAAACATAGCAACGGCAGCTGGGTGTGGATATGGTCGAGAGGCCGGAAACTCTGTGATGAACAGGGTCGTTTTCAGGGAAAAGTGCTGGGAACACATATCAACGTCACGGAAACCAAAGAACGTGAACAGCGACTCAAGGAAAGCAATACCAAATATCGCATCGCCGCTGAATTTTCCCCGGACTGGGAGTACTGGGTCCGGCCGGATGGGACCTATGAGTATATCTCACCTTTTTGCGAACAGATCAGCGGCTATACCGCTGATGAGTTCATGAAGGACATATCCTTATTTGAAAAAATCATTTATTCCGAAGATAAACCCGAATGGGAACGGCATAAACGATTGCATATCGGAGGTGAAAAGTATCAAAACGATGGATTTGCAACCGTTGAGTTTCGCATCCAGCACAAAGATGGCAGCATTCACTGGATTGAGCATATCTGTCGTCCCATTTTTGATGATACGGGCGTCTATCTGGGGCAGCGGGGCACCAACCGGGATGTCACCCAGCGGCATGCCACCGGCAGTGAAATGAAAAAACTGCTCAAAGCCGTTCAGAATAGCCCGGCCACGGTAGTCATAACCGATCGCGACGGGAACATCGAATATGTAAATCCCAAGTTCACAGAGGTTACCGGGTACACCCCGGGTGAGGTGATCGGACAGAATCCGCGCATACTCAAGTCAGAATTTAAAAGCAGAGAAGAGTACGAGAATCTATGGAATACCATTCTGAGCGGCAAATCCTGGACCGGTGAATTCAAGAATATCAAAAAAAACGGGGAAGCCTACTGGGAACACGCCATGATCTCTCCTATTACCGATGAAACCGGTTTCATAACCCATTTTATCGCCATTAAGGAAGACATAACCCAGCTGAAAAAAAGGGAAGACGAACTCAAGGAAGTCATCGAAATTGTCAGTGATCAAAATAAGCGCCTGCAGGAATTCAATTATATTTTATCGCACAATATCCGCTCCTATGCTGCCAATATCGCCGCAATTTTAACAGAGTCAAAGGCAGCAGATGACGAGTCCACCCGGAGGGAACTCATGGGGATGCTGGATACCGTATCGGAAGGACTGCTCAGCACGCTATACAATCTCAATGAAAATCTAAGCATTCAGCGGGAAGTCAACGTGGAGCGTACGGAGCTGGACCTGAAAACCTACACCGATAAAATACTGGCCGACCATAAAATACAATTGGCTGAATCCGGCATTCAGGTATCAGTAGCTATTTCACCGGACTGCACGGTCAGTTACAACCCGGCCTATCTGCAAAGTGTGCTGCAAAATCTGGTTACCAACGCCATCCGGTACCGCTCAGAAAAACGCACTCCCATTATTGAAATCAAAGCGCGTAGAAATGGTGAATTTGTGGAAATGACCGTGCGCGACAATGGAATTGGGATTGACCTGAAACGTCACGGTTCAAGGCTATTCGGACTCCGACAGGTCTTTACAGACAATCCGGAAGCCCGCGGCCTTGGTTTATACATCGTCAGAAACCAGGTTAGCGTGATGGGCGGCAGGATTGATGTTGACAGCAGTCCTGGTCAGGGCACGACCTTTACGGTCTGGATGCCGGCCGGCGCATACTAACCACACCGCCACAATTCAGCGTGCCTCAACAAGCTGCAGCATAATTTTTCAGGAACAATCCCTTGTTCAATTTTTATTGCATCAGCACTTAAGCTTCGAGCAGTTAAGCCGATAATGATTACGAATTGATGTGTTCAAAATCATAAATGCGTGCATGGCCGGGCCATGCCAAGGAGGAAAAATGGCTGATATCAGCAATGTAGGTCAAAGCGGTGCTGTGGTCAAAGCATTGGAATCGCAGACCACGCAACGGAAAACAGAAGAAAAGAGCAGCGGTAACGATACCCCGACCGGTGTTAACCTTACCAACGAGAAGGATGGCTACCGCGTTGACATCAGTGCCGGATCCCAGAATCTGGGTCGGGCAGATCAATCAGGAGCCTTGCAAAACAGCGATGATGCGCGTGAGATGGCATCCAGGTTGCGGGAACAGATATTTCAGCAAGCTGAGCAAAGTGCCATGGCACAAGCTAATATCGGTCCGCAAAGCGTGCTTACCTTCCTGAAATAGCGCTCACCCTAACTATCGGTTTCCGGCAGACTGTAAGCTGAGGCGATGAGTCGTTTCAAGGTGCGATGATTGAACGGTTTGGCGACGTAGGCATTAAAGCCGTGCGGACCAATATGCTCTTCGAGGTAGTCCTTCGACTTGGCTGTAACAGCAACGATGAAGGGCTTGTCGCCATCAGGTTGCTGTCTGATAGCCTGGCATACATCAATACCCGTCAACGGATTATTCAGGTTTATGTCGAGCAGGTAAACGTGGTGCAGCTCCGTTTCCAGTTTGTTGATTACCTTCTGAGGACTACGCTCCATGGTAAACTGAAACTCGGGCAGACTTTTCTTCATCATCAGCTGGAGAACCGGATTATCTTCCAGATACAAAATTTTCAGATCGTCTTCGGAGCTTACCGGGCTTTCAGTTTCGGGTACCAGCGCTACAGGAGCCTGCTCCAGCGGAATTTCAACAACAAAACGACAGCCTCCGAATTCATTGTTTTCATGGTGGAGTTTACCACCCAGAAGTTCGGTTTGTTTGACCACAACAGGCAGCCCCATCCCGCTGCCTTCGTACAGGCGGGCGTCGCCCTCACTACCTTGACGGAAGGGTTCAAAGACCGCCAGATTCATATCTTCCGGAATACCGATGCCGGTGTCATTCACCTCGATGAGCAGTTTGGTTCCGATGGTGCGGATATTAAGCCGCACGCCCCCCTCGTGGGTGAATTTCACAGCATTGTCGAGCAATTTCTCCACAATAGAGTTCAGGATGCTCTCATCGGTGTGAACCAACGTGTTCTTGGGCACAAACGACTGAAAATACAGTCCCTTGTCGGCGCATTTAATATTGTAATTCTCCAGAATGGAACGCAAAGAGTCTTCCAGTTCCATTTCACGCGGCCGGACCGTCAGGTTCTGGGAAATCATGTTGGAGTAGTTCAGAATGGACTCCAGCGTTTCATACAGCCTGTTGGTACTCTGCACGATCATATCGGCGTAGTCCACGGTATCCGAATCACCGCCGTTTTCCTGTATCAACCGCGCAAAGCCCATGATGCTGGTAACCGGTGTGCGGAATTCATGACTGATAGCCTCGATAATACCCATTCGAAGCTTGCTCAACGACTCGGCCTCCTTACGGGCTGCCTGTAAGGTATCCATCTTGACCTTCAGCTCGGTGATATCGGTCATGGATCCGGCTGATGTGGGCATTTCGCTGCCGGGCGTTTCAATATAAACCAGTCGGACGTGCACCCATCGTTGTTCGCCGTCACGACGGATCAGTCTCCATTCCAGCTCCAGATCAACCTTATCGCGGTGATGTCGGGCGTGTTCATTCTTGACACGATGACGGTCTTCGGGATGCACGAAATCCAGATATTTCTCCCCGTCGTTCTCGAAAAACTCTTCTTGCGTAATAGCAAACAGAGAAGCCAGAGCCTTGTTGACAAAGGTCAGTTCGAATTTCTCATTGCGCAGCCAAACCCCGATGGTCAGGGACTCAGCGTAGGCCAGAAACTTTTCGTATTGCACCGTCAGCTGTTTATTGAGCAGCAACGACTCGGTGACATCACGGAAGAGGGTAAACACCCGGAATGGTTTATCCCGATCAGGGTGAAACTCCGGTATAGCATTGATATTGAGCCATCGGTAGGATGCATCCTGCGGATTGTAAACACCCATGTTAACGTTTTGCACGACCTTACCGGTACGCAAGGCCACTATAGCCGGATGTTCATCTCCGGGGAAGTCGGATCCGTCTTCGCGGATGGCTTTCCATCGCGGGTCAAAGGATTCACGGCCCAGCAGCTGATCCATGCTCAGACCCAGCAAGGTTGATGCGGCGGTATTGGCACGTATGATTTTCCCGTTTTCCTCCTGATAGACCACCCCATCGGTCATTCGCTCATACAGATTGCGGAAAAGCTCTTCACTTTCCTTGAGCTGCTGGTTTTGTCGGAGCTCATCGGATATATCTTCGGCCAGAATCAGGTAACTGGTGACCTGGTCGAGCCGATTCTTTACAACCCGTATCCGCCAGCGCACCGGGATAATGCGGCCGTCTTTACGACGGGCTTCGCAGATGTTTACCAGGGTAAATCCCAGGTCGTTGGCAACATCGGGAGGTGAAGAAGGCTCTGCATCCGCAGTCAGACGCGCTGTTTCCGCGTCGACCGGTTGTCCGTTAGGTTCATCCGCAGGCTCGACCTGGTTACCCGTAAACAGGTTTGAAAATTTATTCCGGACCAGCATGTCTTCCAGATTCATACCCAGCGCTTCATCCTCGGAATAGCCAAAAACCGAAGTTGCTGTGCTGTTCCAGGATACGATATGCCGGTCTGTTGCACATTGAATACTGGCCATGGGCATCATATCAACGAGCATCCGGAAGTGTTGTTCCTGTCGCTGACTGGTAATATCTACCATGTGGGCGGCGAGCATACGACCAAGGATAGCTGCGGCCTGCGATAAAAGCTCTGCGTTTTCATCGGTCCAGTTTCGTTCTCTGCGCGTATCGTCGAAGCCGATAAATCCTGCGAGTTCGGCCTCAGAGAAGACGGGAAGCACAAGAATGGACTTGATTCCCTGACTGGCCAGCACCTCCTGTTCAGGTTCCGGAAGTGTTGAAACATCACCGAAATAGGGTTTATTTTCGCTGAAAGCGTTTATCCACGACTCGAAATAGGGAATCATGGGAACGTTCTGGAGTTCGTGGTTGTCGATCTGAGGCTCAACTCCCGGAGCACAGACTTCAAAGAGATGGTTGGCCAGATACCCGTGTTCATCACTGGGCTGCAGTTCAAAATAATAGACCCGACACACATCGGAGTAGTCGAGCATAAGTTTCATGGCTTCCTGAATGGCATCAGGCCGTTTTTTAATCGATGAAAGAATCGATACAATGCTGGAGACGAGCCCCTGTAGATGTGGCATAAAATAATTTACCAGACTATTCGCTAATTAATTTGAAGGTCATCGAAAGACCTGTCTACACGTAGCACAATGGTGACTCAATGTCTTTTTTTACAATTCCATTCCCCGCAGTGACAAAAATCTCTTTTGTTAAGGAATACTAATTCAATGACTTAGGGCACCTATGTGGAGTTAGAACTTCTTTATGATCCCCCATATTTTCACGCAATTGTAAAATGCGCAGTTTGCCCGTGTAAATATATTAATATTTCTTAATTAATTGGGCTGTATTTTGGCAAGAAAAGCTATAGGAAAAAATCAGGGTCGCAACCCTTCCCTGTTGCGACCCGAACCATCAGTTTTCGGAACTTAGCAAATGAAAACGATACCAAGAGGATGGAAATCCTGATGTTTTAGATGATATGAACAGTAAGACATAAGTGGTGCAGCCATGTCACTGACTGCACCATCGTAGCTTGTGTAGCCTAGCTTGTGTGCTTCATTTGGGGTAGAAATGCTTCACTTGCAGTATATGAAGGAGATCAACTGATCGATATTTTTATTAAAATTTTTTAATGTACTGAATAAACGCTCATTACCGCTAGAGAAGGCTGCTCACAGCACGCACGTTACACGCATAAAAAAAGCCCCGCAGGAAAAACCTGAGGGGCTGCAGTGTACCGCCGACCGGACTCGAACCGGTACGAGCTTTTAAGGCTCAATGGATTTTAAGTCCATCGTGTCTACCAATTCCACCACGGCGGCACGTCGTAAGTTCTATACTATCAATGGGTTGTGCTAATTACCAGCAGAACCACAAACACGGCAAAACGTACTTTTTCAGGCACTATTTAAGGCAGTTTTACTAACTATTCATGCCCGAAATCGACCATTATTTCAACGATGTCACGTTTTAGCGTTTTTGTTTTCAAAGAGTTCACAAATTTAAACAATAACGAACCACTTCTACAACGTATTTCTGAGGTAATTTTCGGCCTGTATGAAGCAATAAAAGCCTTTTTCAGATGGACTTTTTGCCGGGTCAGATACAGTAAAAAATGCTGATCAGTACCCCCTCTCAGGGCATTTAAAGGCCACTTTTGCCAAATCACGAGATAACCACAAAACCGTTAGGTGCCGGCAGCCTCCATTATATTGGTACCTTGAAATCTGATAGTCGTAAATCTCCACTGTGCCGGATAGGTCTACTTGCGCTACCATCGCTACACATTCGACCGGCGAACGTTGCGAAGTCTGACAATTCGATAGATGATGAATAATTACCGTTGTCGCAATTGAACTAGGCGTTATATTTAAGCAAACTATATTCCAACTTGCTAGCCTACTACTATATGCCAAAAAAGTCGCCAGATTCGTCAACCAATCATAACATCCGAACTATTCACGAAGAACGAATCCGGAACCTGATTCGCAATGCTGAGGAACAGAATATTCTCATACAACTGGATGGAATTTCGTATGGTCAAGGGAACCTACCTCTTAAAAATGTGCTAATGGAACTTATGGGAATAAAATCAGAGCATGTTTACAATGACTACAAACGCCATAAGTTAAAAGCCCCTAGTGAACTGGTTCCGTCCGATGCAAAGGGGGCTTACATCCGAAATATTCGCTTAAGAACTCCACAAGTTGATCATCTATTTGAGCCCGCAGAATTAAATTATTTCCAAACTTCTGAGTATAGCACTAAAATAATCAAAGAGATAAAAAAAGAGGTTAAAAGAGTCCTACATGCCATTTTTTATGTTGACACCAAATATAGCTTGCAGTACTCCTGCCATCACATTAATATGGCAAAAAAATTTGGAAAAGTTTCAACCCATGAATTACGATTCAAATTTTGGTGGTTTTTTTTTAGCAGATTCATTTTTAAATCTGAGTTTAACTCTATTTCTAAAGAACTTTTCTATTCCCAATACATAATCCGAATCAACGCTTTTGATTCGGATAACGTAGATAGCTTTTGTTTTAATTCATTCTTTGAGTTTCTCGAGCGATACATCTTCCGATACAGCGATGATCCTATAAATACTGTTTTTCAACCCGTTTACAATCACATCAAAAACGTGCCTTATTTGTATCACAAAGAAAAGCGACCTTTACCTACCACCCTTAGAGACCTCTGGACTTTCCCTGCCGATTTCGTGTTTCATCACGGCGAAGATTGTATTAAACTGGCAAAGAAAAAAGTAAGATATCTTGATTTTAAACATAAGAATAAACGTCGTTACAATGATATTGCTCATCTTCTCTATTTAAATGACTTAGAAAAAGCACTTACGATCCGATCGTTTAAGAAATTTGTTAACAGGGAAATACTCCGCGGGCGATTCGATATTTTCTTTAGTAGCAATGCCGTAGACACGAGCTTCGTCTTACAAAACGTGACATATCGGGAGATGAAACAGATCTTAGCGCACTACGATATTTCGTCATCACTTCAAAAAACACTCGCATCAGATGATTTGCTTTTACTGTCAGAGCCTCTTTTCAGACTGCGTAGAGGATCAGCTCACCAGTGTGATACAAGTACTTTCTTGGAGACTCTGAAAGCCGTTAACAGCGAAAAAATCAGTACCAAAATCCTGGCTCTACTGGAATAAGGGTTTAATCAGAGTATCTAATATCCTGGACTGGACGGAGCAATTAATTTTTTTTCCGCTCTTATAGTTTCTGCTTCCACTTGGGAAAACTTTTTCCCGCATTCCCAAACACCTCGCATCGATGATTTCGAGATTTACAGCAGCGATACACGCAACTCTAATCTCAAAACGAAATCATCATGAAACAACACTATCTCACCACCCGCGAGGCGATTGATTATATCAGTCAGACGATCAAGCAACCGGTCAAATACTACGACCTTGATAACCTGATCCGTTCTGAAGCCATACCGGAACCAGAGCAAATAGCCGGACGCCGTATCTGGTCTACTGTTGCACTCCGAAACGCCTGTAAAGCGCTGCGAATTCGCCGAGCCAAACGTCCAGTTCTTACCGATAAACGACTGGAAGGCTACCATGCTAAAAACCATGGAGGCAAAAATGGCTAATAACACATCCCAACAGCACGCCTTACCTAAGATCGACCTCTCAAAAGTGCGAATAATCGAAGATCACACAACCCTGGTAAATGGCAAAATTCGTGACGTGATTGTCATGGAAAGCGATACCCACTTCGTCCTTGTTATGTTCAGTGCAAAGACAAATCGTGCTGTAGCTGAAACCAAACCGGAACCGATAATACAGGAGGACGACCATGTTGAATGATATCCTCCAGGTGCTGAACAAACATCCGTTCTCGGTAATACCCATGCACACCCCTACCGACGAAGGATGCAGCTGCGGACGAAAATCATGCAAGGAAACCGGGAAACATCCTCGCATAGCCAATTGGACCGAACTCGGGACTACCAATCGGTCCGAAATTGAATCCTGGCTACAAAAGTGGCCCCACACAAACATAGGCTTTGTCACGGGTAAGCCGAGTCAACTGGTTGTAGTGGACATCGATGCCGGAAAAGGTGGATTCGAATCATTGGCTGAGTTAGAAGCACAATACGGAAAACTCCCCCCTACCCTGACCGTGAAAACGGGTGGCGGAGGAAGGCACTTTTACTTCAGTTATCCGCCGGACACACTCATTACAAATAGCGCAAGTAAACTCGGCCCCGGAATCGACATCCGTGCTAATGGCGGGTGTATCGTCGCCCCACCAAGTTTACACCATTCAGGCAACCATTATCTGTGGGAAGATATCCATATCCCGATGCAGCCTCTCCCCGGCTGGGTCATCAATAAACTCACCGCTAAGAGCTCGCAAAAGCCTAAACGTACTACCGACCTTATACCAGAAGGCAAGCGCAACAGCATACTCACTTCGGAAGCGGGACGATTACGGCAAAAAGGAGCAGAGTACGAGGAGATCTTGGCTGAAATCCAAAAAGTAAACCGCGAGCTCTGCAAACCACCCCTGGACGAAGAGGAAGTCGAGTCCATCGCCTACAGTATTTCCAGATACGATGTCCAGAAGCTCCCGGAACAAGCCATTAAACCGACCGAATTCAGCTATGCTCGGGAATTCGTGGATTTCCTTGGTGAAAAAGCGCTATACCAGTTTGACGAGGGCAAATATTGGTACTACGACGGCAAGGTTTGGATTGAAGACAAGAACATGACCCATATTCGAAGTGAATATGCACAGTGGACCAACATACTTCGTTCGGAACTTGATACTCAGCCTGATAAGCGCAAACAGGTACAACACCTGGAGAGCGCATCTAAAATGAAGTCTATTTGCTCCATTCTCACAGCCGTACGTAAAGACTTGATAGTGGGATCATCCCTGTTTGACCAAGGCCATAACCTGCTGAATTTGCAAAATGGAACGCTTAACCTGGACACCGGGGAACTTCTTCCCCACGACAGGCAACATTTCATTACGAAAATTCTTGGGTTTACCTACGCCCCACAGGCCACCGCTCCCGTATGGATAGAATTTCTGAATACCATATTCTACGGCGATGTTGAAATGATAGCATACCTGCAACAGGCTGTTGGCTACACCCTTTCTGGCGATCAAACCCTTCAATGCTTCTTTTATCTCACCGGTGAAGGCAAAAACGGGAAAAGCACCTTTATCGAGACCCTCTTGTATATCCTGGGGCCGTATGGAATTAAAAACGACATCAAAACCCTGGAAAAAAAGCGAGTACGTGATTCCATACCGAATGACCTGGCACGATTCAAGGGAAAACGTCTGGTGAGCTTTTCCGAAGTCAGCAGCGATATGATATTGGATGAAGCCCGCATTAAAGACTTCACCGGTGGTGACCGCATGTCAGCCAGGTTTCTGTATGGCGAAACCTTCGAGTTCGATGCTACACACACCATTTGGATATACGGCAACCACAAGCCCAATATCAGAGGCATTGATGACGGACTTTGGCGACGATTCAAGATTATTGAAATAAGCTATCAGGTTCCGGAAGACCTCCGTGATGGCGAACTACCCAAGAAATTGAGAGCGGAGGCTTCTGGAATCTTGAACTGGGCTCTTGAAGGATATCATCAATACCTGGCAAACGGCAGGAAGATTCAAGATCCTGAATCCGTATCCAAGGCTGTTTTAACCTATCGAAGCGAAGCCGACCTGTTTCAGGAGTTTATCAACGACAACTGCAGTTTTGATAGACGAGCGATCTCGTATTTAAGCGACATCTACAACCGATACTGCAATTGGGCAGAGCGAAACAAACAAAAACCCCTCACGCGTAAAGAAATCAGTGAACGTCTCTCCCAACAGAGAATGGGCCTCAGGAAAAGCCAATCCAACGGCAGTACCACCTTCAAAGGGATATCACTTATTCCAATCGATCCTAACTATGAATAGTAGGTCATGTAGCGTAAGTAGACTGAGTAGGCTACTCTTACAAAAATGCAATTTCAGACTCTTAATATATCTGCAGGGGATGCCTAATAGATTTGGCCATATCTTTTCCAGGAGTAAACTTATTCAGGAATGGTCCACTTCGCAATAATAAATGCCAAATTAAGTAACTACTACATTTAAGTTGCTTATTTTTAACTAACTCGTCAATTTGCAAGACAATAAAATATTAGTACTTTGTAAATACTAAATGTATTATCATGAAAAATGATGTTGTACATATAAGCTTCCGAGGTGACGATGATACATTATCGATTGTTAGGGAAAGTTTCGATAGAATTCCACGTTACCCAGAAGGTTTTAATTTCAAACACGGCTATGCCACATATGATTACAATGGTAATATGAAAGTACTCATCTTAGAGCCAACAACAAGGGTTGCATATGAGCAAATAGTACAAATTGTCAACTCCTGTCTCAATATTAATGATCATAGTTACCTACAAATCGTAGTTTTTTGCGAGGGAAATAGTTCTGGTGACATTATCAAAATGGCTTAATACTTGTGAAATATAAACAATTATGAAACCATTTGTTAATCATGATATTTCATCACATGCTTGCTTGAAAAGAGCAGATGAACTGATGATTAAATACAAATTATCAAGCAATGCACACTTTATAATTTATGCAGCCCTTGAATTAAGAATATGTATTGAAAGAATATTGTTTGAATATTTAATTCTTATTCAAATAGACTCGAATGGTTTCACTCAAGCAGAAAAAATCTACAGAACAAAAGATTTCAAACAAGCAATTGACAAACATGAACCTGAATTTTCCCTTAAAATACAGTTTATTAATGTATACTTGAAGATGGTTCATCTATATTTCGCCAAACAAGGTGTAATGGTTGATAAATTACCAACATTTATTGTTGATCTTGACTTTAAAATTCTATCACAAATTCATGGTAAGCTTTCTGCATTACTACATTCATTAAAGAATCCTGAACAGACTACCCAATCCGTGGTGTGGAATGAAACCCAAATGCGAGTCATTAATCAATCCTTTGAATATCTTTCACACGTGATATTGAATGGGCAAGTACACCTTAAGTTGAATAATAAAGGTATCATACACTATGAAGTATTTAAAAGTAATACAATAACAAATGAACAACTGATAGAAACCATGATTTCTGATTTTAAGCCATATCCCGAAAGTAATATTTCGGTAGCGGAAAATGGAGATTTGATTGGTTATTTAATTTCTAAATACAGTCACTAGACAATAATTAATTTTAAGAGCTAACAACGGTTCCGTTGGGACAGGTGCGAGAACAATCCTTTAGCAGAATTAGCAAACCCTGCAGCTCAAACCGAAAGCAGTTTTAGGATTGAAAATAAATAATTCTTAATCAAAATCATTGGATTTTATTTTTATAGTTAATAGATCAGCGACATAAAATTTGGGAAAAATAGGAACGACAAATGAATATTTACAAAGAATGGGGATTCATAGAAAATCCTTTTAGAACAATTCCTCTTCCCTCAACTAAGGAGGGAAAAGAATTATTAGTGGGAAGAGAAAAAGAAAACAAACGATTTCTAACTCGGTTATATAATCCTCCATCTCTTGTCACAGTGGAAGGGTTAAATGGGGTTGGGAAAACGAGTCTAATCAATGTCGCAATTTATGCATCGTATGAATCTTTTTTTGAGGGTAAATCAGGGAATTTATTTATTCCTTGTGAGAGAACATTTCAACTGAGTTCAGGGAAAGACCCTGAAGAGTTTATAGACGAGGTTTTAATTGAGGTCGCTCAAACTTTAATAAAAAGAGCAGAAGAATTGGAAAATTTGGGTTTTAAAATACCCAACAACAGTACTCAAGTTGATAATTGGATAAATAAAACACATATAGAAACCTTCCAAGGTACATTAGGCCCATTTGGCATTGGCAAGTCGAGTGAGACAAATACTTCAAAAGGATTTGAACGTTCTGGCTTTCGTGCAGCAATTCGAAAGTGGTTAGAAGAAATTTTCCCATACGGTATAAATGGTGGGGTAGTTTGTATTATTGATAATCTTGAGATTCTTGAAACATCAAGCAAAGCAAAGAAAAGCATTGAGGAGCTTAGAGACCTACTTTTCAATTTCCCGGGAATTAGATGGGTTCTATGTGGAGCACTTGGAATAGTAAAAAGTTTAGCGGCTACACCTAGATTGGAAGGTTTGCTTCATGATCCCATTGAAATCTATGGAATAGAGCAGCAGTATGCTGCTAAAATTTTCAGTTCAAGAATCGAATATTCAAAAAGTAGGGAAGATTATTTTATGCCTCTTACTCCAGGTTCTTTTGAAACCCTATTTGATTTACAAAATCAAAACATTAGAAACACACTCGCGGAATGTGACCAATTTTGTATGTACATATACGACAATGAGCTAACTGTTGAATCACAAAATGATAAAGAATCACTGTTTATTACTTGGCTGGACAATAAATCTTCATCTAACTATGAATCAGTTAAGAATCAACTAAAGCCAAGGGCTCTTAAATTGTTTAAAGACATTATTTCCCACGGGGATAGCTTTTCACCGAGTGATTACAATACGTTCGGATTCAATAGTGTACCAGCTATGAGACCACAAATTAAGGATTTAGAAGACGTAGGTGTTGTTCAATCTTCAAAAGACGAAACCGATAGTAGAAGAAAATCTATACAATTAACATCTAAGGGCTATTTTGTTAGTTATGCAATGGATAAATCAGGGCAGAATTGAGCACATAAGCCGTTTTTAAAGCAAACTGCAATAAATTGAAAAGTGCCTATGTCACCCTATATCACGTATTTCGTGCGGACTGGCAAGTTATTGTTGCTGATATTCTTAACTGACTGCCCCCGTCGTACAAATACCAAACCGTAGGAGTGCAAAGTTTAAATTCAAATAAAAGATAAATTTCAATCATTCAGGCTAAAATATACAGATTGTCAAAAGTGACTAAAATTGTTGTGAAATCATTGACGACAAAGTTGAAATTGGTTTAAATAGACTAACCTTCATGGTTTCACATTCTTTACTTTGAGCACTGCGTCCCAAAAATCGCTATGAACAATTAACAAGAGACTTGAATCAAAATTAAAAGAATGTAGATTGACAGAAATAGAAGAGTCTGAGTTCAATCAGATGATTAAAGCAATTAATGAGATAATTGAATCTAGTAGCAAGTTATTTTAAATCAGTTAATCTCAAAATAAAATACTTTAAATAAAAAATTAAATTATGATATATAATATTCCAAAACCGATGGGGAGTGATGCAAAGGAAGTCTTTAGCTTTTTTGGTCTATGCATGTACCAAGCTCAGGTATTTGAACAAGAAGTTGTAAACTTACTTGCTGCACTTAATGTCTCAAAACTGATCAATCTAAACAATAATCAAGTAGACGATATTTTTAACAATTTAAGATCAAAGACACTGGGCGTATTAGTTAATGATGCCAGAAAAGGAATTGATATCCCCGACGATGTTGAGACAGAAATTATTATAGCAAAAAACTTACGTAACGCACTTGCTCATTCATTTTTTGTAAAACACGACGCTAATTTTTTGAATGAGTCGGGTCGTATTTTAATGATTGAAGAATTGCGAGAAACTACTGCTATAATAAAAAAAGCGGACGCTCTATTGAATTCAATTAGTTCTAAACTATGGTCAAAGTTTGATTTGACAGAAGAACTAATTAAAAGTGAACTTTATAAAATGAAACATGGAGATTCTTCTGCACGCTAACATCTTTTAAATTGGACAACGTCAACAGGGCAAACGTCTGTCTGCAGATTGTAACGGATGTATTCGAGGTTGTTTGTAATATCGTCATGAACTTCCGGCGGCCATTTTTGAAATTAATGTGGGCTAATTAACATTTGAAGTGCCCGATTCTGGGAGAAAAAAGTATCTGGGGGGCTAGCCCCCCAGATAAACATGAAGTTTTGTAGCTTCTGACTTTTCTCCTACCAAAGAGTCGAGCATATGAAGACATACAATCATCTCACGTTGTGGGAAAGATACCACATCCGCGCATGTA